>Ga0114922_10000553_pt1 | contig 35830 bp, 25 predicted proteins | sample AartaG_FD_100975 | JGI IMG/M metagenome (GOLD analysis project Ga0114922, IMG submission 100975) | Deep subsurface microbial communities from Aarhus Bay to uncover new lineages of life (NeLLi) - Aarhus_00045 metaG | ecosystem: Environmental > Aquatic > Marine > Oceanic > Sediment | place... | reverse complement strand
GCCACTGGGCCTACGCGATTGCTCGACGGCCGGACTCAATTCCGGCGGCGATTCAGGCGGCCCGTGGTGAAAGCGAGGCCGCAGTGCCGAGTGGATGATCATGGGACGGATCGCCCAGGAGTGAACATCCGTACTAAGGCTCGCGCGGCATCCCGCAGCCACACTCGTCAGGCTCGATCCGATTCGGATCGTAGGGACAGCCGTCGCAGGTGTCTACCACCCCGTCATGGTCGTAATCCTCAACAGAGCACTCCGTTCCGGGTCCCTGGGGCGTGCCATCCCCTGCCGTGCACACAGGGGCTGGTCTGTCGAGACAACGTCCATCCCACAGGCAACAGGCCTGGGTTTCTTCGCAGCCCTCGCAATACTTCACAGTGGCAAAGTCGATATCAGAATCCACACCGACGCTTTGCCCGGTGACGTAGACACTGCCTGCGGCATCAAAGCCAACCGCCAGGCCCGTATCGAGGGCAAGGTAGTCCTCGCCCGGTCCATCGTAGTACTGGTCCCACAGCAGTTGCCCGGTTTGATCGTACTTGACAGTGACATAGTCGAGGCTCCTGATATTGTTTGGGCTCCCACATCCAGTCACGGCTGTGTTTCCGGCAATATCGACGGCGACGTCAACGAATCGAGCCGTACGGTTCTCGTTGTACCAGGCCACCCACACTCGAGTGCCGTCCGGATCATAGGTTACTGTGGTACCGCTACACACGCCGTTGACCTCGGTAGTGCTGAGCCCGGTGACAGATATGTTGCCTGACGGGTGCAAGGCTAGTGCGAGAGGGAAGTCGTCTTTATTCAGTGTGTCATTGTTGTATCGCTTGACCCACTCCCGCTGCCCCAAAGTGTTATACTTGATGGTCGCGTAATCATACTCCGTGATCTGAAGTCCACCGTAGCTGTAGCCCGTGACGTAACAGATGCCGCTGCCATCAACTACCATGTCCATTACTCCGTCTTCTTCGCTGGCCGGGCCATCATACCAATCGGCCCATTTCAAGACGCCGGCCGAATCATACATGACGGTCAGCCAGTCCGTGCCGGAGCTCTCGGTCCAGCTGGTTCCGGCAGCGAAGATATTGCCAGTTTGGTCTACACCAATTCCAACAAAACCTTGGCTCCGGGGCACGATGTAAGTGCGATCCAGCAACAGGTTGCCCGCAGGATCATACTTGAGGATGAGGTAGTCCGAGCCTGTCTCCTCACGCGATACGTTCCCGCCCACATAGATGTAGCCGTCTCCATTGATAGTGACGGCCTTGCCCGAAGAACCTAGCTCATCAGGACCATCATACGGATGAACCCAGCGCTGGTGGCCGGCGTCATCGTAGCTGATGGTAACGCACTTGCGATCTGAAATAGTGGAGCTCCAGCCGGTTACGTAGACGTTTCCGTCGGAATCGACATCCAGAGCTGCAGGACGGTCGGTGGAATCGCCGCTACGGGTATAGCGGGCCCGCCAAAGTCGGGTACCGCAGCTGTCATACTTGATGGTGGCGAAATCATCTCTGGTACCGTCACCAGGGCTGCTACCGGTGAGGTAGACGTTGCCCGTCGCATCAACCACCATGGCAGTAACGTTGTCTTCACCATTCCCGGGTCCGTTGTAACGTCTTACCCAAGCTTGTCGGACCTCTTCGGCCGGTGCCGCCGCTGCGAACAATAGCGCGGCTGTCGCGGCCAGCGGCATTCCCAGATATGACCGCACGATTCGTGTTTGTATCTCTTTCATCGCTGTATCCTTTGTTCGTTCGATAACGGCTCTTACTAACCCTCGGGCTTTTGGAAAAGGCTCCTGAGCCCAATACTCCCCGTCGGTGCCACTAACATGAGGGCGAGCAAAACTGCCCACCACTTGCGTGACCGCCCAGCGCTGCGCGTTCTGTGTCAATTGGACTCATTAGCCGTTCTGTTGAGCTTGTCTACGTTCATGATATTACCTTCCTTCCAAAACCTTGTGTCTGTTCTCCGAAAAGGATAACTTCTCCTTCTTTCCACGATCGAGGTTGATACCTCATAGATCTTCTGTGATCCTCTCCCCCTCCGAAGAGGCTCCTGACCACAATACTCCCAATACTGGTCCTGATAGACCCCCGAAACTGATACTCACTTGCACGGCGGCGATATTCCTGCGGTAGACCCACCCCACTCATTAAGGCTGCCCCGAGGTCCAGTCCTGGGTGCCGTTCCGCCACGTGCAGTTGAACTCGTCGAAGGTGTTTCGCATCTGTCTCCCGGTTGTGAGCTGTTGTCAGCGCCGGATTGCGGCATTGCCGACTCGGATCCAGGTGTTGTAAGCGCGGGCTCTCTTGGCGGCCACGCGGCTTCATTCTCGATCTTGTTTCTCCAATCCTGGGATGCTCTCTTCTGCCAACCTTTTCCTTTGTACGTGCCCTTAGTCTTCTTCAGATAGGCATTCCAGCTCTTGCTCCCTCGCTCAAAACCGCGGGGGTGCTTCCCGTTCCACGTACGCGCTGTGCCTGATGTGCGTGAGCGGATCGCCGCCACGGCAACACTGGCGCTCAATCCGCCGGCGACCTCCCAGAGGGCCGCCTCATATTCTTCACGAGTGATCTCACCGTTCACGTAGAGTTGACCAAGTTCTACGTGCGCCCTTGCCAGGCCCCACAGACCCAAGCTAAGGGTGTTTGCGACTGTTTCTCCCCCTGCCCTCAGCGAAGCCTCCGTTGCACTCTGACCTTCGTCAATCCGGCGTTCCTGCGTTTTTCCAACCACGCTGTTCAGCTCGATGCAGTCTTGTGGAATGTCCATCAGCTTCGCGCCGACCAGCTTGGTTACATCCTGTATTTGATGGTACGGCTCGGTGACCACTTTAGCCGCGCCGGTCCAGAAAGATGTCCACCAACCCAATCCAAGCGGATCAGGTAGCGTCCACGGATTGTTCCCGACGTACGTGTAGCCGTTTCCGATATTGGTGAGGTCACCCCAGATGCCGATGGTGTCTTCAGTGGTGAATCTTCCGGCGCGGGGATCGAGGTATCTTGTGCGGTAGTAGTAGAGTCCGGATTCGTCGTCGAATCGCCGGCCAGTAAAGAGGTACGGATTGGAGATCGCAGATTGTGGGATAGGAGTCCCAGACTCATCGTAGAATTCCGGTTGCCCGCAATCGCCGTACTCATAGCGCTCAACCAGGTTGCCGCCGTCGTCAGTGATGGCCATGACGTTGAACATGTCGTCAGTGTGGTAGTAGTAGTCCGTGCCCCGGCGTTGCATCTGCTGCACCGCGTCGATGTAGTCACCGGCGTAGACGTAGGTGGCCAACGTGTTGCCGTCGACGTCCTGTTCCTCGATCACTCGCCTGCCGTCATAGAAGTAGTTGGTCAACTCCTGCCCGCCGCCGGTGTTCACCACCTTGCGCACCCGTCGGCGAAAAACGTCATAGGCGTAACTGGTGCCCACCTCAGCGGGGGCATCGCTGAAGGAGACCATCTGGTTGGCGTAGTCGTAGGCCATCTCCCGCAGCCCTTGCGGGGCAGCGATCAGGTTGCCGTTCTCGTCGTAGACCCGACTGTCAAAGGGCGTGGTGGTGTACTGCTGCACTTGCTCATCGGCCGGGACAGGCCAGTAATCATCCATGGTGTAGTAGCCTGGATCGGGAGTCCCGCTTCCGCCAACCTGTTTGCGGTTACCCACGCTGTCCAAATCGTAGCTGGTGTAGCGCAGTTGCCTCTGGTTATCGGTGACCTCGGTAATCGTCAGGCGGTTGATTGGATCGTAGAAGTAGTCGTGAGTCAGCTGCGGCCCGCCGGGGCGCAGGTCTCTGCGCTGGGTCTTGTTGTGCACCGCGTCCCAGGCGTAGCTGCGCTGGTCAAATGCCGGACCGCCGCCTTGGGGCGTGTGCGTGGTCTCGATGATCCGCCGCAGGTCATCATGCACGTAGTCAACCTGCGTATTATTATTGAAGCGGCGCTGGCGTACGCGCCGGCCCACATATTCGTAGGCCGCAATGGGGACATCAGGTTGCTCGCTGATAGTCTTCACCTGGTTGAGGGCGTCGTAAGAGAATTGCATCTCGCGCAGGCCGGGGTAGGTGCAACTGAGTTTGTTGCTCTCGCCGTCGAAAGTGGAACTCACCGTACTGATGACCTCGTTGGGCCCCATCCCGACGGTGAGGGTCTCCCGCAGCACATTACCCAAGGAGTCGTATTCACGCTTGACCAGGGCCGCGGTGTTCTCGGCATAGACCACTTGCGAGAGCCCGTTGTAGCGGAAGATCTCGCACCTGGTAGTATCGGCTACGCCGGACTCAGGGTCTACGACGACTGAGCGGTCTGCTAGACGATTCAGCTTGTCGTAGCTGTTGTCCGTGATCGTCTGGTTGGCGTCAGTGGCCGTGATGATGTTGTGGTGGTCGTCGTAACCTGAACGGAACTTCTTCAGCTTGGGCCGATCCGCGCCGTCAGGCCAGTTGATATTGCTGCCGATTTGGTGAATGGTACTGTCAGCCTTCTTGATGGCGACCTGCCGGCCGACTGGATCAAAGGCGAAGCGGGTCGTGAGACCCTTGTCGTCTATCCGGGCAATCAGGCGGTGGGATTCGTCGTAGAGCTGCGTGGTAATGATATCGCCGGGATCCTCTTCGCCGTCGCCGTTCATATCCCGGATGGTTTTGAGCAGCCGGTTGCGACCATCGTAATTGTGCAACGTCTTGCGTCCCAGGGCATCAATTTTCACCGTGTTCAAGTGGCGAGAGTTGTACAGGTAGCGAGTGGTCTTCTGATCGTTGTCGGTTACCGCAATCAGGCGATCCAGCGTGTCATAGGTCATAGTGGTGGTGAAACTCTCATCCTGGCCGATATCCGCCCGATCCAGTTCCGTGGTGCTGATCACGTTGGAGTTGTGGTCATAGGTGTAGGTTATGGTGCTGTTCTTGGGATCTGTGACCCTCCTTTTGCGACTGGCTGAATCATAGTAGAAGATCGTCCGCTTGCCGTTGTCATCGGTTACGTAGTAGGTTTGAGAGTTGGGATGGTAACGGAACCTGGTGGTTGACATGCCGTCACCGATGTTGTCTCCACTGTTGAGATCGAAGTGAGCCACTTCGACTTTCTCGGTTCGATCCATGTCGTCATAGGTGTTGGTAGTCTCATAAAGCAACACATTCTGCCCCGATCGTCCCTGTACCAATTCGCCCAGGATCTTGCTGTTGACCAAATTGCTGTTGGCGTCATACTGCTGCCGGGTGATGTTGCTCTCGGGGTCGGTCACCTGGGTCAGGCGCTGGAAGCCATCGTACTCGTAACGGGTGATGTGGGGCTCATCAGGGTTCTGGTCATCCAGGGCCTTAGTCTTTGTGAGGTTGCCGTTCCAGTCATACTCGAACTCGCTGGTCGATTCGAACTTGTGGTCCCCCTCGGCCAAGATGGTTCGGTAGACCAGGTTGCGTCTATCGTAGACCGTGGTCACCGTGTTGCTCTGCTGGTTGCCATTGGTGGCTTCACCGTACTTGGTCAGGACAAGATTCCGCAGCAGGTCATAGTCGTACTCGGTTGCAATCTCATGTCCCGGGTCGACCTCCTCTCTGGTCTGGGTCAGGCAGTTGAGTTCGTCGTAGCTATACTCTGTGCTGATGTAGGGGTTGGACTGGACCAGGTTGCCTTCCTCGTCCACGTTCTGGATGTCACGCCGGCGAACATTGTTATTTTCATCGTAGTAGGTCTCAATCTCGTGGAGGAATGGCTTCCGCGAAATTTGCAGTAACAGCTGGTTCAACTGGTTGACCTGGTACTCGGTGGTGTAGTTTTCGGGATCTGACTTGTGTTTCGGAGCCTTGATCTTAGTCGGGTTGCCGACTCGATCGTACTCATAAACAGTAGTCAACTGCAGCCCGTCGTGTCTGGGCTCGTCATTGTCGTCGTCGATGATTTGACTCTCCAGATAGCCGTACTGATGATCCGAGTCGTCGTGATAGATGAAGCGGTCGATCCGCTCATTGGTCCCATTACTGGGGTGCACGTGGGTGGTGAGCTGGCCATAGTCGTTGTAGTCAAAGGTTTCGACGCTCTGATCACGGCGTGTAGTCTCCTTCAGATTTCCCTTGCCCCCTTGTTCGTACTTGTAGACCGTGGAGTTACCCCTGCCGTCCTGGGCAAGAGTAGCGAATTCGTAAGCGCAGCATCCGCCGTAGCCGGGCTCGTAGGTAAAGGACTCCGTGATCTTGCTCTGATTTCCTCCGCGCCAGCCGGCGATTCTCCTGACAGTCAGGCGGTTGCCCTGCAGACGACGGTCGGGATTGTCCTGGTCATAGGTGTACACGATACGGCTGCCCGCGCCGTGTCCGCTGAAGTTGTCGGGCAGTCGCACCGCGGTGGGCAGTGAATCATCATTCCAGTCGTGCTCCGTGGTGTAGACTTTGTCTGCGTGCTGATCGAACTTCACCATCCGCCCGCGATCGTCAAAATATGACTCCGTGACCTGACCGAGCGGATTGCTAGTGATGGTCTTGGTTACCGCCCCGTTATTTCCCTGGGGGCTGACCTCCAGGTACTCATACTCGTACTGGCCGGCTCCCTGCCCGACACCTCTGATTTGCCTGATCACACTGTCATAGCTCAGTTCTCCCTTGTTCTGGTCGTCAAAGGTGTTTTGCAGATAGGTGTTGCCTTTGGCGTCGGTGATGGTAAGCAGATTGTGATTCAGGGCCGGGTCGGGATAGCCGCTGCTATAGGTGTAGTGCACTTCCTTGCCCTCGGGGAAGGTGTGCCCTTCAGCAGGAAAGCGATAGTCATCTGTAGGTTCAACGATCGGCGATCTGGCAGTTATGAGATCCTGGTTGTGGTCATGTGTATATTGAATCACCCGCCTGGTGTAGTCTATCACGTGATCGAGCAGCCCCGCGTTGGTAGGCTCGGTATAGTGGAAGCGAATTTCGCCGCGCCCGCTGGAGGGGTTGTAGAGCGTGTCCCGAACCGCCTTTAACAGGCCATAGTTGTAGTACCGGAACTTCATCTCATTGTCGTTGCGATCCTTCATGGAGGTAATTTTGTAGACATTCTCGGGGGTGCCACCAACGTTCTGGAAGGTCCAGACCGTCTGGTCGGCAAAGGTCATGGTGTATATCTCGCGCTCTTGCTCGATGACGCGCAGGTATCCCGGGCGGGTCCAGGTGCCGTCGCGCTGTTTTTCGAACGAGTCGCGTCGTCCGGTCCCGTCGTGGAACAACAGATCATCCCCCATCTCCTCTAGGTAGAGATCGTAGGACATGGCCCAGTTGTAGCCCATGAGGGTCAGACCGCAGATGCTGGAGCGGTAGGTGCGGACCAGGGAGAAACCGAATCCTCGTCCTGGGATCTCCAGGTCGATGGCGGCTTCGGTGTACTCGCCGGAGAACTCGACCTTGTCGAATCCGGGCTGTCCTCCTCCTCCTCCTCCCACATACAGCGTCCAGGGTTTGGGGTGGGCCCAGCTGCGGTACCCTGGTGGCTGCCAGTAGACCGCATCGCGCTTGGGGGGTGGAGGCTTGCGCGGTTCGCCGCAAGTTACGGAGTTGACCACTCCGCAAGGCGCGAGTCTCACCTGGTAGTACCCTGGGTCCGGGTATGTGAAATTGAATTTCGCTTTGCCGTTGCCGTTAGTCGTAACGGGATGCTCGTAGAGGATCCCGCCGTCGCTGTCGAGCAACTGCACCGTGTGTTCCGTATGCCCCCTGCACTTCTTGATCTTCCCGCGGATTAGAAAATCCCTTCCGTTCTCATTGCATTTGACCCTCAGTAGCTTTTCTTTGCCGGTGCAGGGAGGATAGACGTAGCGGACATCGTCGATGCCGAAGACGTCTTCATCGTCGTCTCGTTGAATGAATGTAATTGCGCGGATCTCTTTGCCCTGGTCAGTGAAACCGAAGAACATGCACCCGCCACTGGTATGGCCGACGACGCGCAACGATTGCACGGAACCGTCGTCGAACTCGATGAAAATAGGGCCCTTGGCAGTTCCCACCGCCGTCAGGTAGGCGCCGAAGGCCTGCACCGGTGTCTCGAATTCGAACTCCGCCACGGCGTTGGGGACTAAGGCGTCGAATCCGAGGTATTTTTCCCCGTTAATAGTTGTGTTGTACCCGCTCTGCGGGGTACCTGGGACATCTCTGATTCCTCCATAGCGCGCATCCATGAACCTGAGTGTCACGGTCACGCCTGGGGCGACCTCCAGGGACTCGAACATGCCTACCGGTGCCTTCTCAAAATCGATTAGATTGATCGCCCCGAGGGCTGCGGCAGCGGCATCAAACTCGGCAGCGGTGGCATCCGAGTTGGGATGCGGATCATTATGCTCCACTCCGGGATCAATGCCCTCATAGATGATAACCTCGGCAACGGTTGGGGTAACTAACACCAACCACAGAGCGCAAGCAGAGGCTGCCCCGGTCGCGAATCTCGTTTCCGCAAATGTGGCCCCGGTACGTGATTGTTGGCTACGGATCTGCATCGTTGTGTCTCCTGATTCGCTATTCGCGCTGGTGAGAATCATCTCAAGAATGACAATCAGCACACCTTGGATTGCTTCGTTCCACGTCGCCCCGCCTCTGCCGAAAGTAATCTCGTAAAACGAGGGCCAAAGGGGCAAACGAGAATCAGTTTTTTCGGTCGCGCCGGGGCCAGCGCCGGGGGTAGCCCCGTGGTCCGAGCCTCGTGGCCGAGCCGACCGTCCCGGGCATCGACCCGAATCCGGTCGGCGGACGCCACCGCATGTTTCGCCTGCCCAGATGCGCCTCGATGCCGGTGCTCACGCGACGGGGGTGTTCACATGGAGCTGAATGACCTCCCGTCCGACGGCCGCTCCGGCTCGCCCACACCGGACCGGCGAACCGGCGTTCATCGATGTGTGTGTAAGAGGCGGCAGGCCCCGCGCTGGTGGTCGGAAGCCGGTCCGACGCAGGCTGGTGGCACAATGGGCAATCTGTCCCGGCCACGCACTGAGGGGCCCCGGGGCTTGTCTACCGCTCTTTGGCTTTCTCATGCAGGGCCTTCAGCACGGCCGAGGGCGATTTCGTGGGTCCGGGGGCTTCGGCCGAGTGCCAAGCCCTTTCAGTGCGGAACCTGGACGGTACAATCGACCCGCCGGGGAAGCATGTGGAGGCTCTTGACATGGAGCCGAAGTCAAGCGACGAGGTCACGCAACTTCTGGCTCGGATCGACGGCGGGGACGACGATTCCACCGCGAGACTGTTCGCCCTTGTCTATGAGCAGTTACGGGCGCTGGCTGAGTCCTACTTTCGTAGCCAGCCTGCCGGTCACACCCTTCAACCCACGGCCCTGGTCCACGAAGCCTTCATGAAGCTGGTGGGAAACACCAGCATTCGATGGGAAGGTCGGTCGCACTTCTTTGCCGTGGCCGCCAAGGCGATGCGCAAGGTTCTGGCGGATCACGCCCGTCGGCGGCGTGCGATCAAGCGGGGCGGCGATCGCGATCGTGTAACCCTCGATATGGCGATCGATGCCGCCGGCAGGCGCGATGTCGATGTTGTCGACCTCCACGAAGCGCTCAACGATCGGACAGGCTTGAGTGAACGCCAGGCCCAAGTGGTCGAGTTGAGGTTCTTCGGCGGACTGAAGGTCGAGGAAGCGGCGCACGTGCTCGGGGTCAGCCCGCGATCGGTCAAGCTCGACTGGCGGATTGCACGTGCCTGGCTTCGGCACGCACTCAGCGAGGAGGAGGCAACGTGAACGCCGAGCGGCACGCGCGTATCAGAGCGGTGTTCGCGGCGGCCTGCGATCTTCCACCGGAGAAGCAGCCCGCTTACCTTGACAAGGCCTGTGAAGGCGATCCCGAGCTGCGGGCACGAGTTGAATTGCTGCTGGCCCATGACGCGGATGAAACCGTACTCCTTGATGAGCGAGCGCTGGAGGCCGGGTTCCAGCTCCGCCCGGGCGACGGGCCTGCTGACGGTCCGCCGCCGGATTCGTTTGCAGGGTACGAGATTGTCCGCGAGATCCACCGGGGAGCCCAGGGCGTCGTCTATCAGGCCATCCAGAAGGCGCCCAAACGCAAGGTGGCAATCAAGGTCATGCGTGAAGGTCCGTTCGCCGGAGCGCGTGGTAAGGTGCGCTTCGATCGCGAAGTTCAAATCCTGGGCGGGCTGAAGCACCCCAACATCGTCACCATTCACGAAAGCGGCACCGTCGGCGGGAGCTTCTACTACGTGATGGACTACATCTCCGGCCGGCCGCCGGACGAATACATGGGCGGCCAGCAGCGATCCATCGACGAGACACTCAAGCTGTTCGCCAAGATCTGCGAGGCGGTCAACGCCGCCCACCTACGGGGCATTATCCACCGCGACCTCAAGCCCGGCAACATCCGCATCGACGGCAACGGCGAACCGCACATCCTCGACTTCGGCCTCGCGAAGATCGCCACCCAGGACATCGTCCAAGGCGACCGGATGCAGGTGATGACGGAAACGGGCCAGTTCATCGGATCGCTGCCGTGGGCCAGCCCGGAGCAGGCAGGCAGCTCGCCCGATACGATCGACATTCGTACGGACGTCTACTCGCTGGGGGTGATCCTGTACCAGATGTTGACCGGTCGTTTTCCGTACGAGGTGGTCGGCAACATGCGGGACGTTCTGGACAACATCCTCAAGGTCGAGCCGGACCGGCCCAGCACCGTTGCGCGGCGGATCAACGACGAGGTCGAAACCATCGTGCTCAAGGCCCTAAGCAAAGAGCGCGAGCGCCGCTATCAAACGGCCGGCGAGTTCGCCCGCGACGTCCGTCACTACCTGGCCGGCGAACCGATCGAGGCCAAGCGCGACAGCGTCGGCTACATCCTGCGGAAGCAGTTTCGGCGCCACCGCGTTCCCGTCGCCGTGGCCGTGGGTGTCATGGTGCTGACCATGATTGGGTTTGGGGTTTCATCCTACTTCCTGCGGCAGACCGTTCTTGCACGTCAAGAGCTCCAAAGCGCTTTGGCGCTCGCGAGCGACGAACGCGACAAGGCCCAGGAAGCGGAACGGAAAGCGCTTGGCGCCAAGGAAGTGGCCGACAAGGCTCGAGCAGACGAAGCGCGGCAGCGGCGGTTGGCGCAACGGCGAAGTTACGTCGCCAATCTATTGGCTGCTGATCTGAGCTTTCGATCCAATGAGATCAGTGAGGCAAAGCGCCGGCTCGCCGCATGCGAGCCTGAATTGCGCGGCTGGGAATGGCACTACTTGAAGCGCATCACTGATACGAGCATAGCGAACTGGGAGACAGGCTTGGTTGGACCCCGCCACGTTTCCTTTACGGAGGACGGGCGCCAACTGATCACCTTTGGAAAAAAAAGGCTGAAATGCTGGGACGTAAACACCAACGATCTCCTTTTGAGTTTCGACTACAACAAGATCGCCAGTGAACCGGACCATGACTCCGAAGAGAAGCCCACCGCGGTCTGGGAGAATGTCGCTGTGGACCGGGCGGCAAACCGTTTAGCCGTACACGCCGTTCGCGGGACTGATGCCTCCTTCCGGATCTTTGACATAAGAGAAGATCGTCCGCGGGTGGAACTGCCCGGAAAATGGTACCAGTTCGCTGCGGCAGCCGCCTTCAGCCCGGATGGAAGATGGATCGCCACAGGCGGGATAAACGTCCTCACGCACGACGGTCAAACTGGCGGAAACCTCCAACTCTGGGATGCGGAATCGGGGCGGCTGCACGCCATACTCGGTGTGGTCAAAGCGTCGCGCGTAAGATTCATCGCATTCAGTCCCGATGGAGAACGCCTCGCTACCACTGGGTTGAACCAACACACTGTTTGTGTGTGGAATGTGCCGTCTGGAGAGCGGATCGATTGCCTCAAGCCACGCGGGATAGCGACGGCGGCGGCTTTCTCTCCCCGCGGCGATCAACTCGCCGTCGTTTGTTTTGGGGGAACCGTCCAACTGTGGGACTTTCCTTCAGGAGAGTGGGTCGGCATACTGAAGGGCCATCGAACATACTCAGACGCTTTGGCGTTCAGTCCTGATGGGACTCTGCTTGTGTCCGGGGGAAATGACAAATCAATACGCTTGTGGCACGTACCCACAGGGCGGCAACTGAAGACAATGTACGGACATGAAGAGAGAATAGGCGACGTCGCTTTCAGCCCGGATGGAAGGCTCATCGCATCCGTCTCGGACGACGGAACCGTCCGCCTCTGGAATACGCTCACGCCGGACGATACCCTCGCACTGACTCGGCCCGACGTTGCCCGGGGTGAATGTTGCGCCCAAAGCCCTGACCGTAGACACGTGGCGCGGGCCGACGAAGGGTACACGCTCAGCGTTATGGATGCGCGCCTGGGAATCGAAACTGCCAGGATGTCCGGACATCGTGATTGGGTGTTGTCAATCGTCTACAGCGCCGACGGCTCACGCATCGTATCAAGTTCCAGGGACGGGATCGTTCGGGTATGGAATGCCGAGACGGGCGAACAAGTGTCAATGATAGAGGCGATGGAAGGAGACTGGAGGGAGAAGAAAGTCCCGCCGGGATTCCTATCGGTGGCCATCAGCCCAGACGGCGCTCGGGTTCTTTCCGCGGGCATGATTGAGGTACGAGTTTGGGATGTTGCTACGGGATTGCAGCTCGTGGCTCTGCCAGTCGAACAGCCAAGGATCGTCGCCTATAACCCAAATGGTTCTGTCATCCTCACTGCCTCCGAAGGTCCGTCAGCTAGAACAACGCTGCACCTCTGGAACGCGTCCTCATTTCAGCTTTTCCTCGAAATCGAAGAGGCGCCGCCTGGACTGGAATGCATCGCATTCAGTCCCGACGGGGTAAGAGTTGCGGCCGGTTTTGGGGACAACAGTGTTCGAATCTGGAACGCCGAAACGGGCCAAGCCACCGGCAAGCTCCTGGGCCATGACATGGCCGTCCTTAGCGTTACCTTCAGTCCAGACGGCACGAGGATTGCGACGGGGTCAAGTGACAGTACGGTTCGCATCTGGGATGCAGGCACATGTGAGATGCTGATGACACTGCGGGCAGAATCGCTTGGTCGCGCGCTCGGATTCACACCGGACGGATCCCGTCTCACAGCATATGGCCCTTGGGACCGGATCAGCCGATACTGGGAAGCTGCGCCCATTGCGGTGGAGCCCGGTGCCCGACGTCAATTTGCCCAGGTGTTTGCCGAAGCCCGAGCCAATGTGGACGTGCTACCGGACGATAGCGTCCTGGCTGAGGTGGTTGAACATATCAGGAACGATCAAGTTCTCCGTGAGGATGTTCGCGAAACTGCAATCCGGCTCGCGCTGCTTCGGTGGGGAACGGCGAGTTCGCTCACAACCAACCGCGAACGTGAGCTTGAGGCCGAGTCCATCGTGCGCTCGCCCGGGGAACGCAAGAGGGCCTACGCCAAGGCACTCAAAGCGGCGGAAGCCGCCAGTAAGGAGCACCCCGACAACGGGGTTGTCCTCAACACGCTTGGTGTTGCCCAGTATCGCGTCGGAGCGTACGAAGAGGCGCTCGTCACGCTGACGAGGTCCGACGAAATCAACGGAGGAATCCCCGCGGATTGGGCGTTCATCGCCATGGCCCACCACCAACTCGGTCACACTGACCAGGCGATGGCCGCGCTGGAGCGCCTGGACAAGATCATTGAAGCACCCAACAGAACAGACAATGAAGATGACGGGGCCTTCCACCGGGAGGTACACTTGCTGATAGAAGGCCGCTCTCCGGAGTAAGCGAGGGGAAGGGTCAATGAACACCGAAAGACATCAGCGTATCAGGGAAGTCTTCGCCGCCGTCTGCGATCTTCCTCCGGAGGAGCAACCTGCCTACCTTGACAAGGCCTGCGCGGGCGATCCCGAGCTGCGGGCCAGGGTCGAACTGCTGCTTGCCCACGACGCGGATGAAACCGAACTCCTCGATGAGCGAGCGCTTGAGGCCGGGTTCCAACTACGCCCGGGCGACGGGCCTGCCGACGGTCCGCCGCCTGATTCGTTTGCAGGGTACGAAATCGTTCGCGAGATCCACCGGGGAGCACAAGGCGTGGTCTATCTGGCCATCCAACAGGCACCCAGGCGCAAAGTGGCGATCAAAGTCATGCGCGAGGGCCCGTTCGCCGGCCCCCGGGAGAAGGCGCGCTTCGAACGCGAGGCGCAGATACTCGGCGAGCTCAACCACCCGAACATCGTCGCCATTCACGAGAGCGGGACCGCCGACGGCACCTTCTACTTCGTGATGGATTACATCTCCGGCGAGGCGCTGGACCAATATGTGGCAACGCGGAGCAGAGCGGGCAAGGCGCCGCAGGCCGGCGGGCTGTCGGTCGACGAGACTCTGAAGCTGTTCGTCAAGATCTGCGACGCCGTCAACGAGGCCCATCTTCACGGCATCATCCATCGCGATCTCAAGCCGGGCAATATACGCATCGACGCCCATGACCAGCCGCACATCCTCGACTTCGGGCTGGCCAAAGTCGGAACGCAGGAGGTTACCGCAGATGCCCGGCCGCAAGTGATGACCCTGACCGGCCAGTTCCTCGGTTCGTTACCGTGGGCCAGCCCGGAGCAGGCCTCCGGTGCGCCGGAGTTGATCGACATTCGCACGGACGTCTACTCGCTGGGCGTGATCCTGTACCAGATGCTGACCGGCCGGTTCCCCTACGAGGTGGTCGGCAACATGCGCGACGTTCTGGACAACATCCTCAGGAGCGAGCCCGCCCGACCCAGCACGGTGCGCCGGCAGATCAACGACGAAGTTGAGACCATTGTGCTCAAGGCGCTCAGCAAGGAGCGCGACCGGAGATACCAGACGGCCGGCGAGCTCGCCCGCGACATCAAACACTACCTGGCGGGCGAACCGATCGAAGCCAAGCGAGACAGCGGCTGGTACGTCATCAGAAAGAACCTGAAGCGTTACCGTGTTCACACTGCTGTAGCCGCCGGGTTCATTGTTTTGATCATGGGTTTCGGCGTGTGGATGAGCATCCTGTACGCCCGCGCGGAAGACCTACGCCAGGTGGCCGAGGCGGCCGAACTTGAGGCCAAGCAGGACCGCGACCGACTCCAAGTCGTCACCAAGTTCCAACAGTCGATGCTCGGGGAGACGGACGCGGCGCAGATGGGCCGGGGTATTCTCGACAGGCTGCGGGACGAAATACGCAAGACGCTGGAAGTGAGAAACCGACCGCCGGAGGAGACCGATGAAGCCATTGCCTCGTTCGATTCCGCGTTGAAGGGGACAAATGTGACGAACGTCGCGCTAACCGTCATTGACGAACACGTGCTGAGCCGGGGGGCAAAAACAATCGAGGAAGAGTTTGCGAGCCAGCCGCTGGTTCGGGCTGCCCTCCAGCAGACGGTTGCGAACACGTACAGAGATATCGGGCTGTTTGCCCCGGCGCTTGCGCTGCAGGAGACAGCGCTGGGAACGCGACGTGAGGAACTTGGTGACACCCATCCGGACACTCTGATCTCGATCAGCAATACGGGCTATCTGCTCGAGAGGATAGGCAAATATGATGAATCCGAGGCGTACTTGCGCGAGGCCCTCGAGGGCTTCCGCCGCATCCTGGGCGACGAGCACCCTGACACGCTGAACACCATCCACAACATGGCACGCCTGCTCACCGCGATGGGCGAGTTGGCCGAGGCCGAGCCATACTGGCACGAGGCCGTCGAGGGGCAGCGCCGCGTGCTGGGCAACGAACACCCGGACACGTTGAACTCGATCAACAACATGGGCGTCCTTCTCCAGTCGGCGGGCAGGCTGGCCGAGGCCGAGCCCTATTACCGCGAGGCCCTTGAGGGCTACCGCCGCGTGCTGGGCGACGACCACCAGGACACGCTGAGCGCGATCAACAACATGGGCGCCCTGCTCCAGTCGATGGGAAAGCCGGCCGAGGGCGAGCCCTACTACCGCGAAGCCCTCGAGCGCTACCGCCGCGTGCTGGGCGACGACCACCCGGACACGCTGGCCTCGATCAACAACATGGGCTACCTGCTCGAGTCGATGGGCAGGCCGGCCGAGGCCGAGCCCTACCACCGCAAGGCCCTGGAGGGCCGCCGCCGCGTGCTCGGCGACGACCACCCGAACACGCTGACTTCGATCAGCAACATGGGCGCCCTACTGGCGTCGTTGGGCAGGCTGGCCGAGGCCGAGCCCTACTACCGCGAGGCCCTCGAGCGTAAGCGCCGCGTGCTGGGCGACGGACATTCGGAAACGCTGACGTCGATCAACAACATGGGCGTCTTGCTCAAAACGATGGGCAAGCCGGCAGAGGCCGAGCCCTACTTCCGCGAGGCTCTCGAGGGCAAGCGCCGCCTGCTGGGCGACGAACACTCGGACACGCTGACCGCGGTCAACAACATGGGCGTCCTGCTCAATTCGATGGGCAAGGTGGCCGAGGCCGAGCCCTACTACCGAGAGGCCCTTGAGGGCTGCCGCCGCGTGCTGGGCGGCGACCACCCCGACACGCTGGGCTCGATCAACAACATGGGCGCCTTGCTCCAGGCGATGAACAGGCCGGGCGAGGCCGAGTCCTTCTACCGCGAGGCCCTGGAGGGTCGCCGCCGCGTCTTGGGCAACGACCACCCGAACACGCTGACCTCGGTCAACAACTTGGGCTCCCTGCTCCAGTCGATGGGCAAGCTGGCAGAGGCCGAGCCTTACGGCCGCGAGGCCGTCGAGGGCCTCCGCCGCGCGGTGGGCAACGACCACACGAACACGCTGATTGCGATTCACAATCTGGGACGCCTATTGCGCGATCTGGGCCGGCTGGAGGAAGCCGAGGCATTGGGCGCCGAAGCGGTCCGCGGCGCCAGAGCCAGGCTCGCACCATCCCACACGTTCCGTCTGGCGGCAGTGGCTCAGCACGGTCGCACGCTGGCCGCGATGCAGAGGTTCACCGAAGCGGAAGTGGAGCTTCTGGAAGCCTGCGATGGCTTCGTTGAAACCCGCGGCCCCGATTACGAACGGACCATCAAGACGATCGGCTTCCTCGTTGACCTCTACACCGCCTGGCACGAGACCGAGCCGGGCAACGGCCACGACGCCAAAGCCGCCGAGTATCGCGCCATGCTTCCACAACCACCCGAGCCTGGCGAACAACCCCCGCCGTAGTTCCGTGGTCGCATCATGACCGGCCGTAGGGTCGCGAACGAGCGTCGCGGCGGAGCCAATCCGCAAGACTACTTCGACAACAGTGATACCCCGGTCGCTAGTTGTCATTGATGAAGCCAGCGCTGTGGTAGCGTGTTCATTGATCCCGGGCCGTGTCGGTCATCGCACTGCCAGCCTCGCAGGGTTCGGTGAAGACCGGTGAGCATACGGAAAGCGCCATCGACCAAGCACTTTTCTTCAGCCTGACCGTCAGACCCCGGAAGGTTAGCCCACGCATACGTCGTCCACATGCCCCGCCCATACGGCAACCCGCGGGTACCCCAGATACCACCCCACCAGTAGCGCCACGGACGACGGCAGCGTGGTCACGCGAGCCAGCGCCCGTCGGCCTGGTCATGGCAGCCCAAACCCGTCAGCCGCTTTTCCCTGCCAGAAAGCGGGCCATGCCGCTGGACTCCGCCTGAACGCCTCCGTCGACTTGGATGCGCGTGCGGGCGGCCGGGTCATATGCGGGAACCCGCGAAGAGGTATTTGTTCGCCGATGCGGGCTGTCGGCCGAGACACGGTTTGCGGCGGACGCGTCCGCCCACATTCAAAGGACTTCGACCCGACACGTTCGCAACCGGACGCGCCGAATGCCGCGGGTCTCATAACCGGAGCGGCGGCGCTGGGGACGCAGCATGGCCCGACCGAGGGCCATGATCCCGGCCACGATCCCGTCGATCTGCTCGGTGCTCTTCTTCTTGCTGGGCATCAGATTCCCGGCGGCGTCCGTCTCTACCGCGACATTCGGGGCCATCGCAGGACGGGGTGCTTTTCGGGCCCACTATGACCTGCTGGTGCGGATGAACCGAAGCAGATCATTGGTCTTGGAAGAAGCTCTCCAAGAGGCTGGGCTCCGCCTGGGCGCGTACGTCGACTTGGAGGCGGGCGCGGGCGGACGGGGTCATGAGCGAATGTGTGATGGCGCGTCTGGTCCCCGGCGTGGGTTGTCGTCGGGGACCGCGGTCGTCGGGAAACGCTTCGCCGCACGATCAGGAATTCGGGAGCCGGTTGGCTCACGGTCAGATGAACACGAGGCCGCGGGTCTCGGTGTAGACAGACTGGGGCACCTGGGGCTGGAGGATCGCCCGGCCCAGGGCCATGATCCCGGCCACGATGCCGTCGATTCGTTCGGTGCTCTTTTTCTTGCTGGGTTTGAGGTTCCCGGCGGCGTCAGTTTCCACGGACACATTCGATGCCATCCAGCGCAGCACCGGGTGGTTCCCGTGGCGGAGCTTGCCGGAGATGACCAGTTTTTCCAGTTCCTTGGTCGGCCCGCTCATGTCGCGAAAGCCCTGTCCGAAGGTGACGACCTCGAAGCCGTCGCCTTGAAGCTGAACCGCCAACTGCGTGGCGTTCCATCGGTCGATGGCGATCTCGCGGATCTTGAAGCGCTCTCCGAGTTCGTTGATCCTCCGACGGATAACGTCGTAGTCGACGACGTTGCCTTCGGTCATCTCGATGAACCCCTGCCGGGCCCAGGTCTGGTAGGGGACCCGGTCCCGACGCTCGCGCTTGCGGGCGTTGTCCGCCGGAACCCAGAAGCGCGGCAACAGCCCGACCTCACCGTCGTCGCCCTGGAACAGCAGGAGCAGCGCGCTGACGTCGGTCGTCGTGGACAGGTCCAGCCCGGCGTAACATTCCTGCCCCTCCAAGTCCGCCTCATCGATCTCCGCGCCGCCGCAGGCGTCCCACTGCTCGAGCGACAGCCAGCGCACGTCCTGTTGGGTCTTCATGTTCAGGTGCAGCCGCTTGAAGGTGTTCTCGTAGGTGGGCGTCTCCTGGGCGCGTTGGCATTCACGCTCCAGGTATTCCTCGCTGACGGAGACGCCCAGGTTGGGGTTGGCGTCGGCCCAAACTTGCGGATCGGTCCAGTCGGCGTCCGAGGGGGCCTCGTAAATCACGGGCAGGAACGCCGGGTCGTCGATCACGCCGTCCCGCACCTTGCAGGCGTAGTCGTACTTCTCGTTGCAGATCGAGTCCCGGTCGAAGTCGGCGGTCGTGATGTACACGATGAGCGGCTGCCGGCGGGCGGCGGTCGAGGTCGTCAGCACGTCCACCAACTCCCGGTTGGGCTGGGCGTGCAGCTCGTCTATGATGACGCCGTGGGCGTTGACGCCGTGCTTGGAATACGCCTCGGCCGAGACCACCTTGAGCACGCTGCCGGTGGCCTCGACCATGATCGCGTTGGTGTAGACGCGGCCGCGCGAGGCCAGCTCCGGCTCAGCCTGGACCATGGTCTTGGCGGCGTTGAACACCAGCCGGGCCTGCTCGCGATCGGCGGCGGCGCAGTACACCTGGGCCCCGGGCTCCCCGTCCGCGAACGTCAGCAAGTTCCCCAGGCCGCCGGCCATCTCGCTCTTGCCGGACTTGCGCGGCACGTAGATGAACGCCTCACGGAAGCGGCGCGTGCCGTCGGGGCGCTTCCAGCCGAACAGGTTCCCCACGATGGCCTGTTGCCACGACTCCAGCCGGAAGGGCTGGCCCATCCACTGCCCAGCGGTGAACGTCAGGCACTCGTGGAAGAAGTCGATCGCGCGCTTCGCCGCTGACCGGTCGAAGCAGCAGCTGGCGGCGGTGGCGAACGGACTGTAGCCGGGGAAAAACAGAAGCAGGTCATCGGTCTTGGAAGAAGCGCTCCAAGGGACTGGACTCCGCCTGGGCGCGTACGTCGATTTGGAGGCAGGTGCGGGCGGCTGGCGTCATGCCGAACTCCTGCTCCAGCCGGGTGAGCTGCAGAGCCAGCTTGTGCGCGACCGCGACCTGCGGCCACTGCTGAAAACACTTGACCCGGCCGCTTTCGTCCTTGAGCGGGTACATCTCGCCCCGCTCGTCGATGAAGGCCTCTGCCTTGCGCCAGCGCGACCACAGCCGGCAATACCGGGCCAGGGCGTAACCGTCGATCCGCGTGAGCACCCGCATCATCTCCAACAGCGGCACCAGTTGCCGCCACGCGGCTTTGGCGTCGGCGTCAAGCCACGTGGGGCATCGGGGCCTGCCCGACGGCCCCTTGGCTTCGGACTGCTCCCGGCGCTTGTTGACCAGAGCGCTACCCCGCAGTTTCAGGATCGACGTCGGCGTTGGCGGTGGACCTCGTCGTCCCATGGTTCAACCTCCTGCGAACAACGTCCCGTTTGGGGGCGTTTTCACGCCGCTTTTGCGGCCATCACGGGAGCCGTTTTCCGCGTTTTCAGGCCCCCCAAGGCGGTTTTGACCCCCTCCCCCCCCATAGCAAAACCCTAAAAAAAAACGTGACGCTGGCCGCATGGTATCCGCTACGAGCGCGCACAGAAAATGACCCCCCCTCGGGGGGGGTTCGGGGGGGGCGTCTTAGATTACCGAAGACACCGTCGCACAGCGCCGTCTTGCGCGAGTGACAACGGGCACAGAGCGTCTGGAGATTGGACCCGTCGTCCGTGCCGCCGGCGCTGCGCGGGACGATGTGATCGACGTGCTCACCCAGCGCCGGCACGCCCTCGGCAGCATGAACGCCGAACGGATCGGCGCACATCGGATGGTCGCGGCGGTACATACGCGCCAGCCGTCGCCACCGGCGTCCGTAGCCGCGCTTCGACGGCGACGAACGCGGACGCGCGTTGTGCGACGTGCATTCTATGCGCGGCGGTCGATGTCTCGGCGGTCGATTCGGCACGGTCTTCTCCAATAGGTTCCATTGGATGATAGCACGTTGATCGATGGCGTGATTCCAACGCGCGGAATGGCGCGAGAAAAAAGCTGTCACTCCAGTTCGACCCGGAAGCGGCGGTCGCAGTGGCAGCAGCGCACCCACCACACGGCCTTGTCCTGCCGGGCTTTCAAGGACAATCGGGCTCACTGCTTGCACTGGCGTACAACCTGGGGAACGTCCGCTAGCTTTGCCCAGGAGCATTCGACACTGGTCACTGACCACGCTGCTCGAGAAGTTGATCAAGACCGTTGCGAAGGTCGTGACGTAAACGGATGACGGCGACGCTTGATGACCGTGCGAGAGCCGACGGGAGGCACGGTTGGTGCTGCGCGGAATGGTGGCGGAAGCCCCTCTGTGGTGTGGGATTCAAGGGATCAACCGCAACGAAAGACGCATTCCGGATGAATCTGGCCGGTCGCGGTGGCGGTCGAGGGGCTGGTTCCGGTAGAATGGCAACGGCGGAAACGGCACATGGGAGATGTCAGTTAGAGTCCGAGGGCACCGTGCTAGGCTGTGCTGACGGCTCCGACCGGATCCAACGAACCGAGGCGAAGGCATGGGCAGGTGGTTCCTAGAAAAGCTGGTCGATCTGTTTCTGATCCCGCTGGTGGCGGCCTTCATCTGGGCCGTCGTGGCGACCGAAACGTGGGATGAATACCTGCGTCAGCTCCGCGTCGAGGGTCAGCCCGTCACTTTCGAGGAGATCGATGCCCGCAGACCCTCGATTCCTGATGACAGGAACAGCGCTCTGGTCGTGGCTCGGCTGGAAGATCGGCTGATCACGATCGGCGAAGAGGCGAAATTGCTTCCGATTATCAAGCTCGAGGTGGATGCGGATTTCTACGACGGGATCCCCCGACATGCCATCCGTCCGACACGGCGCTTCATACGACGACATCGTGACGTGCTCGGTGAACTCCAGAAGCTGCGCGAGCTCCCGTACGGCCGGATGCCGCGCGACTGGAGTGACCCAACGCTCGAAGACGATCCTGACAGGTCCCGCCGCTACAGAGTCGCGTGCAAGCTGCTGGCTGCCAACGTGTACCTGATGATCATCGACGGGCGGCGTGAGGAGGCCTGGGACCAGGTGCGCGTCAACTGGAACCTGGGGGCGGGCGTTGCGGATGAGCCGAGCGTCATATGGGCACTCGTGCGGATGGCCAGTGATTCAGTCAGCCTTCACATGATCGCGGCAAGTCTGAGGACAGGCTCGGTTCCGCGCGCGACTCTGGCCGAATGGCAGGCTGTGCTCAAGGAGCACGCGGACCTTCAGCGCCTTCGATACGCTTGGTGGGGCGAACGGGCGTACCTGGCCCACCTGCTCGAAGACATCCTCGTTAACAAGTGGCCCTCCCTGGTGTCCGATCGTGTTTCACCCTTAATGACGGACGGGTATATCCGTGCCAATCAGCGTCGCATCTGTGATGCCCTCGCGCCACTGATCGCCGCCAACGGTGATCCGGCCGAGATGATGCGGCAGGCGCGGGCGGCGGACGCATGGGCGGACTCGTGGGGCTGGTTCCATAAGTTCGCCAAGATTCTCACGCCGGCCAGGACCAATGTGACACAACTCAACGCTCGGATTCACGCGGAGGAGGCTTGCGCCCGACTCGCGCTGGCCGCCGAGTTGTATCGACTCGATCACGGCTCCTTTCCCCGTTCATTGGATGAACTCGTTCCTCGGTACATTGAGGCCGTGCCGCGTGATCCGTTTGATGAAAGGCCGTTGAAGATGGCCGTGACGCGCAGCGGGCTGACCGTCTATTCCGTGCTCACCAAAGCGGCGGAGAACAACCCTTCCGCGGAGGACCCCACCGAGCCGGATTCGAACTGTTCATTTCGCCTGTTCCGGCCGGAGCGGCGCGAGGTGGTCATACTCGACGATCCGTAGTAGGCCCGCCAGGATCCGTCGTAAGCCCGGGTAGACCCAGCTTAGAACACGGTTGAGCACTTCGAAGAGAAAAACAGACTTGAATGTCCGCACCGGTGCCGGCTCGCTGCGCCTCCGGCTCGGCGGTCAGGAACGCAATCGCTTTCAGGCCGTGCGCGTTACGCCGCGTTGAAAACGTGTGTCTCACACCAACTGGACGCGAAACCTGTGATCACAGTTGCGACAGCGCACCCACCACAGCGCGCTGCCGTCGCCCAGATCAGACAGCGAGCGGTATTTGTAGAGCCGCACGCCGCCGCATACCGGGCAGCGCGGGCGCTTGACGGTCACAGTCGGTAGACGGCGGCGTCCCGTTGAAGTCTCTGTCATGCTGTCGGTCTGTCCGGTCACTTAGGACATCCTCCACCGTGTCTTGACACGTTGTTGCGTGCCTCGCTCGTCAGCGCGGACGACTGCGAAGAATCTTCCGAAAACCGCTCGAATGTTGGCAGAATTAGCTTGATGTGTGTCGCCACCGACGGCTTCATGGGACTGCACGCAATGGGGCGTGCCGAAAGGAGAACGCGATCATGAAGAAGAACGAGGTCAAGATGGGGGCGGTGTACACCGCCAAGGTCAGCGACCGGCTGGTGCCGGTCCGCATCGACAGCGAGAACCCCAAAGGGGGGTGGGACGCGACCAACCTCGCGACGAACAAGAAGATCCGTATCAAAAGCGCCCAGCGCCTGCGGGCAAAGGTGAAGGCCCCGAAGTCGGCCAAGGGGGCGGCCACGACGCCCTCTGGCGCCTCCCCCAAGCCAGACCCCGCCAAGGCCAAGAAGAACGCCACACGGGCCAAGCGTGGCCGCCAGGGCGGCAAGTCTGCGGGGGCAGGCAAACGGGTGAGCGCCCTGGACGCGGCGGCGAGGGTGCTGCGCTCCGCGGGCCAACCGATGGGCTGCCGGGACCTGATCGCGGCCATGGCCGAGCAGGGGCTGTGGACAAGCCCGGCGGGCAAGACGCCGCATGCGACGCTGTACGCGGCGATGCTGCGGGAGATTCAGAAGGCCATCGAGGCGGGCCGCGGGCAGTTCGCGTTCAACAAGGAGGCGGTGAAATGAGCGATGGCCCGCAAGAGGGCAAAGCCGATCGCAGCGACCCGGTCGGCCGCGGCGAAGCTGCGCATCCGGCTGTGCCGCCCGGCTGCGAATGTCCCAAATGCAATGAACCGTGCCCGGGCCTGCTGATCTGGATCGACGAAGAAGGCAAGATCGTCGGATGCCAGACGTGCGGCACGAAGTACCGGCCCGCGACGGGAGGACGCCATGACGACGCATGAGCGCCAGGAGACGTTCGAGGTGGTCGACGGGCATCTGATCCGCAAGGTCGTCCCGATCCGCGGCACGCCTTACGAGCACCGCTGCCGGCGTGAGGCCTTCGAGCGCGTGGTACAGGCGGCCCAGGAGCTCGACGAGGTAGGTCTCACGCTGCTCGAACTGGCTGACAGAGCCGGAACGTCCTCGACTCAGAGCGCCGTTGCCCTGGCGTTCTTGAAGGAACGCGGCTGCGTGGTGACGCGCTACAGGCGGACGTACCCGGCATCGACGTTCCTGTTCGAGGACGCGATGACCGAGTTCTGCGCGCTGGCTGAGAAGAGCTGACGCAACCATCATTTACCGTCCTCCGACACCCCGGCCATTGCTGGGGTGTTGTCACGGCCTGAGATCCGCTCGGCCTTCTTGCCAGTAAACTGCTCCCACCTCTGAACGATGACATCCGCGTAGAGCGGATCGATCTCCATCAAAAACGCCTTACGCCCCGTTTGCTCGCACGCGATCAGCGTCGAGCCGCTGCCACCAAATAAGTCAAGCACGTTCTCGCCGACGCGTGACGAGCACTGGATCGCGCGCGTCGCCAGTTCGGTAGGCTTTTGCGTGAGATGAACCATGCTCTGCGGGTTGACCTTCTTGACGCGCCACAGATCGGTTGCGTTGTTGGGCCCCAGGAAAACGTGCGCCGCCCCTTCGCGCCAGCCATAGAAGCACCACTCGTGCGCTCCCATGAAATCCTTCCGCGTCAACACCGGGTGTTGCTTGTCCCAGATGATCGACTGCGAGAAGTACAATCCGCACGCCTTCAGCACCGGCGGATAGTTGCCGCAATTCGCGTAGCCGCCCCAGATGTAGAACGCGCGACCGGGAAGCAGCACGCGGGCGATGTTGCCGAACCAGGCACGCAACAACCGGTCGAATTCCTCGTCACTGACGAAGTCGTTGGTCAGCGGACGATCCTTCGCACGTAGCTTCTTATGTGTCGCTTTGGACTTGGTGGGATGCCGCGCGAGGTCGAGGCCCTGATGGTGCTTGAGCTTGCCCTGGCGCTTCGCCTCGGTCGCCTGGAACGAGGACAAGCCTGCGCTGATTGCGTTGTTGCTGCGCGGCTCGACCTTGACGTTGTATGGTGGGTCGCTGTTGACCAGATGGATCTTCGCGCCGTCGAGCAACCGATCGACGTCGGCCTCGCTACCGCTGTCGCCGCAAAGCAGACGATGATCGCCGAGGATCCAAAGGCCGCCCGGCTGCGTCGTGGCTTCATCGGGCGGCTCGGGCACCTCGTCGGGATCGGTCAGGCCATCCTGGATGCCGGGGTCGAGGAACTTGGCCAGCTCGTCCTCGTTGAATCCCAGCAGGGACAGGTCGACGTCCATACCTTGGAGCTCGCTCAGCTCGGCCGGAAGCAGATCGAAATCCCACGTCGCCAGGTCGGCCGTCTTGTTGTCGGCGATGCGGTACGCCCGGATCTGCTCCGGCGTGAGGTCGTCGGCCCGGACCGCCGGCACTTCGGTCATCCCCAACTGTCGCGCCGCCTTAACCCTCGTGTGCCCTGCCACCAACACGTTCTCTCCGTCCAAGATGACCGGCACCCGAAAGCCGAACTCCCGGATCGAGTTGGCCACTGCTCCGACGGCTCCGTCGTTGACCCTCGGGTTGCGTTCGTACTCCTTCACGCTGTCAACTGAGACCGTTTCAATCTTCATCATCAAACCTCCATGCCTTCGCCGAATTACAGCCTGAAGCTATCTTTGTGCCGAATACAATGATTCTGTTGCGACTCTACGACTCTGCGACTCTGATCTGACCCCCTTCGCGCGTGGGAAACAGAACAATGAAAATAAATATGTGTAGGGGCCAATCAGACTCGCAGACCCGCAGAGTCGCGGGTCACGTAGCTTGCTCCACATTCCTTAGCCTCCAAACCGCACCCCTGCGGCTGTACTCATTCGGGTTGGAATCCAGATAGACGCCTGAGATGACCCGCCTGCGGGAAGCACGCAGTCGATTGCCGACCTGCCTCGGCGTTGGCGTCTTTCCAGGTGGACAGCCCACCAGATTCTCCAACGCCGCTCGCATATCCACGCTCGCCTCGTCGCGGGGCGCGAGATCACGCTGCGGCGGATAGAGGGTATTGAGCACATCCGAGACGACGATGCCGTTGTCAGACGGGTCATACCGCCTCCAGGCGGTGATGAACTGGCCCACAGCGTCGGTGGTCATATCAGCCGTCTCGGCCAGCATCACCCGTGTCAGGCATGGATCTGGCAGGCCGACCCACACCACCGCTTCACGCACCACGGCCGACCAACCCTCGAAGCTGCCGAAGGGTTTGAGATTGCCTGATGGTTGGCCAGCTCGTAGGTACGCGGAAAGAACCGTCAGTGAGGCGGCCAACAGCCTTCCACGGTTCTCGTCGATCCAGGCGAGGAGATTCGGGTGGTGAAAGTCGGCCCGATTCTCCGGGTGCTCATTCAGGCAATCGAGTCGAACGTGGATGATCCGACGCAGGGTGTCGGCGGCGACATGGACATTGTTGCCGGTCGCGTACCACGCCGGAATCAGGGGCAGTTCGATCTCCTGGCTCTTGCCGAGGATGCGGTCCTTCCAACGCGTGGTCGTGAGCGCCCGGTCAAGGGCGTCGTTGCCGAAGAGGCCCTCGAGATTATCCAGAAGTAGCATCCGGTCCCCGGCGATGGCGATCGCGGTGATTTTCTTGCGCATCTCGTCGCTGTCGTGCGAGTAACTGCTGACCGGCATCTCGCGACCGAGCACGATGTGGCCGATGGCCTGCACCAACAGGCCTTTTCCCGCCCCACGAACGTTGGCATCGATCAGGAATAGTGGAGACGGGCCGGAGAACGCGAACCTGGCCAGAGGTGTCAAAAGCGCCGCCAACCACGCGGCTCGATGTTCGTCTGCCTCGAACGGGAAATCCCACACCATCTCGAGCAGATCATTGAGGGCCCGACGCACGTGATCGGTGGTGGGGCGGTCGAGTATCGGCGGGAAGGAAGTGCTGCCAACGGGCTCGAACAACACTCCCGTGCGCTCGTCGTAACCCGGTGTCTGCCAGATTGTGCCATCCCGGCGCAGGACGGGCGCGTCCGACACGCCAGCCAGATAGCGGATGCCGGGCCACTCGCCGCGGGCGTCCACAGCATTCACTAGCCACGCTGTTGGATGAGCCGACGCCTCGTTGCCCTCACGGTCGTGTTTGGTGAAGGCTGCGAAGCGGGTCATCCGTTCGCGTAGGTTCGCCGCCGGGAGTGGGCCGATGGTGGCACCTCCCTCCGCGCGGAGGATGCCGTCGTTGGGAAAAGCGTTTCGGACCACCCGCACGAGGATGCCGCCGCGTTGATAGATGTCCGGATCGGCGGTCAACGCCACAACGGTCTCGCAGACAACCCGGTGCTCGTCCGTGTCTATCAGGACGCTGGGACGGTCTTGGGTGTGCCTCTCGCCGTTGTTCCTCGACGGCTCGGGTGGCGGCTCATAGGATGGTGCGGTATCGACGAGTTCTCGCAGCTGCTCCACCGTCCCGCCTGCGGCCAGCCACTCGCTCGCATCCTTCCAGACGCCCGGCAGCTCAAGGAGCCGGATGTCCTTGGCGCGCCCGTGCAGGCGTCGCGCGACATCACCGGCATGGGCCCGGCCTGGCGCATCCGCATCTGGGATGATCGCCACGCGACGCCCGTGGAGGGCTGAATCGTCGGAGAGCTTCCCCCATTTGCCGGCGCCCTGGGGATTGGCTGTGGCTATGAGGTCAAGCTCCACCAGCCGGTCCGCGTCTTTCTCACCCTCGACGACGAAGACCCAGTCGTTTTCCCCGGCGACCAGCAATTCCGGAAGTCGGTACAAGACACGCGGCGTGCGCCCGAGCTTCCAGATCCAGCCCCCCCTGCCGTCTGGGCGGCGCTGACGGAAGGCTTTCGGTTCGAATCGGACGACCTGAAAGAGCAGTTGCCCATCAGCGTCGCGGTAGTCGTAGGTGGCGACGATACGGGCGCGGCCATTTCCGTCGGACGGAAACAGGTCGCCGAGTTCCAACCCTATTGCCCTGCACACGCTTTCCGGAGGACAGCCGCGGTGGCAGTGCAGCAGCGCGCGGTGGTCGTCACCGCGTGAGATCGTCAAGCTCGCGCGATCGTCGTCATGCGCGGGGCAAAGCGCTTCGTATCCCGAGCCGCAGCGTCGCACGCCCTTGAGGCGATCCAGGACATTCTTGACTGGATCGCCTGGGATCACGCAGCGACCTCGGCAGGCTCACGTTGAGCAGCCTCCACCTGCCGCACGCGAAAAGCATCAGCGCCAAATTCGTGCGTCACGTACCCTGTATAGATCTGACAGATGCTGCGACCCACTTCGTTGGTGGCGTCAAGCACGCAGACGCGCTTGTCCTCGTCGATCGTGTAACCGGCACTGAGCCGCACGGTGGCCTCGCCGAAGAGGCTCTCTGCCGCCAGAATTGCCAATTGCAGCGTGGCCTCGGCTTCCGGCATTGAGACGGATTCGTTGAAAGTGTAACGATAGATTCCAGCCTTCATTGGAAGTTCCTCAATATCTCGCGAACACTTCTCCTACTATTTATATACGCGATCCGTAGAAGAAGTGTCGTCTTCTGTTGCCAGATATTTGTTCAAACCCGCGTCACGGAGATGACGTCGGAGCTTGCTGATCGCGGCGTAGACAACCCCTCGCGATACGCCCATTGAGCGTGCTGTCTCGCTGATCGAATACGCCATGAGTAACTCGCAGATCGCGCGCAGTTTGGGATCGAGCCCATCCAGCAGCCCGTCCAGATCAAGGCACAGGTCCTGGACCGCCCTCACGTGGCCTGAATCGTGCGGCAGCCGGTGATCGGCATCTGATGGCAGCGTCAGGCCACGATCAGTGGGCGCTCCGTGTTCATCAACAGCCGGATCATTCAATGAGAACTCGACTCTGCGGTAGTCACGTCGTGCCGCCTTGCGATGACGGACGATGGACGCCACCTTCTGATTGATCACGTGCTTGAGGTACTTCCGGTCGCCAGTCCGGAAGGACCCGTATTTCGACATATGCTCGAGCAAGCGCGCGATTAGGCCCTGTTCAATGTCCGCGCGGTCTGATCGCGTAAATCCGTACCGGCCGACAAGTTGACCGGCTTTGTGTTTGATTAGTCTCGATGCATAGTCGTTAAGGGGAAGGCGATTCGGGTCATCCATGCTACTACTCCTCGTGGCCTTCGAGGAGCGCGTGAGTGCCTTCCGACATGGCGGGAGTCAGGATTGACTGCGGAGTTGCCGCGAGTCGCCGAGGTCGGCGGCACCCACGACGACTCCACTGCGTGGCCGTCAGTCATGCGGTTCTGAAATGATCAATGGACTACAGTTGCGTGATGAACGTCAGGTCTGGATCTTTGGGGTGGGTCACCCCAACGTCCCATCCACCGCGACCTGCATGGCGAATGGGAGGCCATGCTTAACGACGAGCACGTCGATCACAGCGTTGCCAAGGCGGTCGAATTGTTCGAGAAGCTCCAAAACCTGCGCCTTCAGCGCGAAGTCCGGACTGCTTAGCTCGGGACGAGGACCGTTCTCGCCGCCAAACTTGATCTCCCGGATGACCCGGGGAGGCGGATCGAAGACGGGTTCGCCGGAGCGAACCATAAGCGCCTCGATCCGCCCGAAGCCAATCTCCTGCATCAACTTGAGCGCCCGCTGTCGGTGGGAAGAAAGTCGCGACTTGTTCATTTTCGCACTCTCGCTCGCCGTCCCCCGCAGCGGTCCCGGCCCAGGTTCTCGGGGGCGACGGTAGGTTCGGTTCCGCCGGTCCCGCTGTCACCCCCAAGCCGCTACGCCGCACGTAGCATCGCTACATCCCGCGTAGCAAGTGTGTAGCAGACATGCGATGGGCTGCGGTTCACGGGAATGGCATTTGGGCTGAAAAGAGGCTTCCGGAGATGAATATGCCCGTTAGGTATCCCAGTGAAGGTCCCTGTCGGGTCGGTAGGCGAGGAAGCGTCCCGTGTCGATCGAGTGGTCAAGGTGCACCGCCAAGAGGGGGAGCCTCTCGTCGATCTTGGCTACGGCGCGCGTGATGGCGGCTAGCGCGCGCTTGCGCAGTCTTTCGACGCCGTCGCCCACACGGCGTATCTTGCCACCCAGAGCACATGCCGAGAGCGTCTGCTCCTTGAGGTCATCAATCTCTTTCTGGGCTCTCGTGCCCCGGGCTTCGTCGTTATCCCTTTGTGCTTGCTCGAGGTCGGATGCGAGAAAGTTGTAGCGCTCGCGAATCTTCCTCATGGCCTTTGGATCGAGAATTTCCTCGCCGATTCCTTCCGCTTTGACGGCATCGTGACCATCCACGTTCGCAATGAGTTCTACGACAAAAACGTAATGGTGCGGGTTACGGATCAGATACTGAATGTAGGAGAGCCCGCCGGCATCCCGCCTTGGGATCTCGCCTGATTTCCCTTCGTAGGCGAGTCGCCAGATTCCTCCTTCCAATCGGAACTCATATTGCTCGTCACCTTTCGTGTCCTGCTGCTGATCAGAAGGAGTCAGAACAGAACGTGGTGTCGGTGCCATGTGCTGAAAACTCAGTCGCACTGCCTTGGCAGTCTCGATCGGGTCGATATCCAACTGGTCGGCGATAGGTAACTGCGATTCGTCTACCAGCTCAAGGAGTCTTTCGGCGGATGCTACGAGTTCAATGTCCTCCTGGGGCAGAACGTCTCCCGCCCGGTACCGCGGATGATCGCCTCCGGGATTCTGTGCTTGCAGTCGATTCCACCTGCTGCCTGGGAACGCGATCGCTGTTACAAGACGATGGAGTACCGCGAAAAGCGCTGTTGTCGATTGGTCCATTCTCATCGGTACGACAAAAACGCGCGCCGCGGCATCTGGAATCGGCCTCCAAGGACCATTTGGGGACGCCGCCTGCTCAAGGCGAATTCCCGGCGGCAGTTTGCGTGCTGTGGGGGCGCAGGCAAGGATACGCTTGAGCATGTATAGCACTGAAACACAAACGTGATCCGTTGCGTCAGATAGCAGAGCGGAGCCGAAATGGTCGGGAATGACCCTACCGCCATCCCGCGAGGGAACGGTGGCAGCCATCAACACGTGCGTAAAGGCTTCGATTGCGTCGCGGAGCGGCTGCTTGTTAACCGGAGTCGTCACACAAAGGATTATTCGGCGATCGCCCCGCGTGACAAGTTGATCGCTGACCACATCTCACGTTGCCGTCGCCAGTTCGCGATGGATGCGATCGGTCGCAGGTGGCGCTCCGAGATGGGATCTCTCCCGTTCGTCGTCTTGGGCAGGAACAGGATCGCCTCCTGGATGTCCGGGGCGAGATTCAGCAGGTTCATGATCTGGGTCATCCGGGCCCGGGTGACGTGGCCCAGGCGGGCCGCCTCCGCGTAGTCGGCCACGCATCCCGCCCGCACCAAGCCGTCGATCCGGATCGCAAGGGCCATCAGCCTCGACACCCGCGAGACGTTGCCGGGTTCCACCTCGGGCTCAGGCGGCGCTTCGCCATTGTGGACCTCCAACCGCCCGGCCCGACCACGCTCGAAGTGCACCTTGAACTCCACTGTCACATCGTCATTCATGCTTTAACCTCCGTCGCCGATGGATTCTGGCCGAGGGCTTTGATCCCACTTGGATGGAAGGTCAGTGACACGGTCCCCTTCTGGCCGTCGTAGTCGACGCGTTTGACCAGCAAGCGCAGCACGCGGGCCTGCTCGCGGGGACTGAGCGTCTCCCACAGCGGCTGGAAGGCGTCCAACGCCGAGTCGACCTCGTCCTTGGTCACCATGCGACGCCGCACGCGTGCGAGCTCGTCCCGCACCTCGGTCACCCGTCGTTCGGTCTCGCGTAATCGTTCATGCAGGTCGGCCAGCCGGGCCGCCGCACGTCCATTGCCGGCAGCGTCCGTCGCGGCCTGCCGAATCTCGTTGTTGAGGCGTTTCAGTCCCCGCTCGAGAATGCGGTTCTCACTTTCCAGCTCGGAGACGCGTTCTTGTTCCTGCTGCCGAGCTTGGTCCAACGCCATCGACAGGAGTTCAGGGTCTTTCCCCATCGACCGGATGCGGTCGACGACGAACCGCTCGATCTGCTCGGCCGGGAGCGATTTGGACGGGCATGCATGCCAACCTCGCTTCTGCGCGGTGTAGCACACATAGTAGCGGTAACAGCAGTTGCCGTTTCGAACGCTGTAGGAGTGCCCCATCGCCAGCTTGCATGGAGCGCAGTACAGCAGCCCCTTCAGGAGCGCACCGTACTTGTTCCGGATGTGCATTCCGCCGGTTCGGCCGTTGACTCGCAGGATCTGATTGGCTCGCCGCCGCACGTCCTCGTCCACGATGGCGTCGTGCTCCCCCTCGTGCACTTCGGTCTTGTACTTCACCTTTCCGAGGTAGACGACATTTGTCAGTAGCTTGAGCAAGTTGTTCTTATCGAAAGGCCGGCCACCGCGCTCATGTCCCTTGCGGGTTGTCCAGCGTTTCGTGGTCCAACCCCGTTCGTTCAGATCCTCCGCCGTCCTGATCAGAGATTGCTTCTCGATATAGAGCTCGTAGATCGCCCGCACACGCTCGGCCTCCTTGGCGTTGACCAACAGCTTCAGCGAGCGCGGGTCCACGTCGTATCCCAGCACCGGCATCCCGCCGGACCATTTGCCTTTACGCCTGGCCGCCGCGATCTTATCCCGCGTGCGCTCGGAGATGATCTCCCGCTCGAACTGCGCGAACGACAGCAGGATGTTCAACGTCAGCCTGCCCATCGAGTGGGTCGTGTTGAAGTGCTGTGTGACGGAAACGAACGAGACGCGGTACTTCTCAAACGTCTCCATCATGCGGGCGAAGTCGATCAACGATCGGCCCAGGCGATCAACTTTGTAGACCACCACGCAATCGACGTGCCCTGCCTCGATGTCGCCCAGCAGGCGTTTGAGTGCCGGCCGATCCATGTTGGCACCGGTGTACCCTCCGTCGTCGTAGCGCTCGGACAGGCAGACCCACCCTTCTGACTGTTGGCTTGCGATGTAGGCCTCGCCCGCCTCGCGCTGCGCGTCGAGCGAATTGAACTCCTGGTCGAGCCCTTCCTCGGTGCTCTTCCGCGTGTAGATCGCGCATCGTAGCTTGGACGAGGATCGAACGTGATCAACTTCGTTGCGACTCATCAGGCCACCTCCTCCTTGCGCCTTCGTGATCGGGTCTGAAGCCGGAAGAAGTGATATCCGTTCCAGTGAGACCCGGTGACCTTCGCGGCGACCGCGGACAATGACTGGTAGACCTCGCCCTCGAACTCAAAGCCGCTCGGCATAACGCGCACCTGGATCATGCGGCCCTTGTATTCGCGCTTCAGCAGCGCGCCGGGCATGGGCAGGCGCTTGTCGCGGGCAACGCGAAACGGCGCGGTGACAACTACGTCTTCCTCCGCCGCGCATGCGGACATGGGTGGTCGTGGCGGCGTGACGCGAAGGTCGGCGTCATTCGCCAGCTCCGCCGCTCGTTGCCGAGCGCGTTCCGACAGATCTCCCTCGTGGATGGCCTGGAGGCGCCATGCTATTCGCTTGACCAAGTGCTGCTTGTTGTACGACCTCGTGGGCTCGCCGAAGACTTCACCGTAACGGGCACGCAGTTCCGGAACCGTCATCCGGTTCAGCGCTTCGACCGCAGCATCAACATCGACAGACATCTTGAACTCTCCTTTCTCGCGTTCAGTTAACACGCCGTCCCATCAGGGCTCGGACGCGCGGAGAGATCAAGGCATGTGCGAGAGTTTTCCGCTTGGTGCTGTTCGGGTTCCCCGCCGGGGGTGGGGCGAGCGCGGAGGCGGTGGATTCCCCGGGCCAGGAGGGACGCCAACTCGCGCAAGCGCTCATGCTGCGTCAACTCGGCGGGATCGGTTTGTACGGGTCGCTTCGGCATGGGCGTGTCCTTTCGAGTTCGGCCACGCCCGCCTGCGCTTCGCGCCCGGTCAAGCGTCGAGATCGTACTGAAAATGGTTGTTACTGAACGTACGCGTTCAGCGCATCCGGCTCACAGAGGCCTTATGGACAGTTCCTTTCGTCTGGTGTGTATCTGTCCTAAGTGCATACTCGTAAACATGAGCGTGGACGTAGCTCGGCAGAACGATGCGGCCTTTCAATCTTCCCAGGGTAATGTAATACGGATCTGGGACCCACCCGGGACCCACGAACAGCTGTACATACGCAACAACGACATCATGACTCTCGTCGACAGCGAGGATGTGCGACCACCGTGTCGATGTGATTGCCGCACCGCCGGCCGTCGCGCCGAACGGGGTCATGAATGTTCGTCCCGACGAATGAAAGAACTCATCCTTGTCACCTCCGCTCATGATAAAGGACCGGACTCCCTCGAACTCGGGCTCCGTTCCTTCGATCTCTCGCTGCGTGCAACACAGATAATAATGAAACGCAATCTTCGCCAGCGACCTGAAGTAGGCCAGGTTGATCGTGTACATCGCATGACCGTAAACACGGTAGGTGCCCGGCTCCTTCGTCGGCCGCTGCTGCTGCCATTGCCAACCTGGCCAGGTCTCCTCGATCAATTCGCGGAACTCGTCATAGTTGCATTCGCCGCAGTCGAGGTAGACCTTCTTCGGTGGACCGATTCCCAGGGCTTCCACACGTTCTTTGAAATCCTTAACTGCCATGCCCGGAAGCAGGGGGATGTGATGTTTCTCTCCCGCCTTGTCGTGTACGGTTACGGCGTCCACGGGATGCACGTTTCGAGGATCGTCCCTCGACGGTTCGACGGGCACCGAGTGGTCGCCTGTCTCAACGGTAAAGACCGGCGCCGCCGCGCCCATTGCGGATCGAAACCCAGACGCTCCCCGCCGTCGGCTCCGTTTCGACTGAGGCTTGATGAGATTGCGAAGAAAGCTCTCCGGCGCACACGACACCAGTTGTTGTTCGCATGCCCCGATGATGCTGTTGCACTGTGGACAGATGCGACGGAACCTGAAGCCCCCGACAAACTCACCCAACGCATCCGGTATGACGTGATCGCCGACTCCCTTGCCAACATCGATTGGCGTGCAGCAGTAGATGCAGCGGCTTGCACCACCTGTCTGTGATGTTGTAGTCGAGTCGGCTTCGGTCATCAGCGTACCCGTTGGATCTCGCCTGTTCGCCAGTTGCAGCCGCCGCCCGCCCCCTACTGATATATATACGCCAAGCGAGTCCGAAATGTCGGCAGGTGGTTCGCGCAACCGCGCGTTAACCACATCCCTCTGTCAACTATGAGAGCCAGAGAGTCCGAGAGTTTCTCGCGGGGTGCCGGGAGAGAATCTAGGGGTACCCCGGGAGCGCCCGTCTCCGCGTTTCGGGGGTGGAGCGCGGTGGATTATGCTAAGGACCTAACTCTTTGCCCGATAGCGGGTTACAACGGCCGGTGACATTCGTCGCGACCGCAGGAGCCGTTAACAAGAAAGCCCCCGCGAGTTCCGGTGGCGGTGGCACCTCCCCGAGTAGGACTCGAACCTACAACCTAGCGGTTAACAGCCGCTCGCTCTGCCAATTGAGCTATCGGGGATCGTCCCAGGCTGCGACAGGCCCTGTGAAACGATACCCCGCCGGCGGAACACGTCAAGCCCAGAGCTGATGGCCGGCCGGCCAAGATTCAGGCTCTGCACGCCAAAAAGTCCGTCGAACCCGACTGTCACGCATCGAGAACGCCGTCGTCCTCGCTTATTCGGGTTTGGCGATACAACGCCGATTTTCGCAGGCCCAGGACTTCTCTAAACGCCACCCATTTCTTTGGACCTAAATTTCTTTCTGGATTTCTCTTGCGATGATCTCGCCGTGGTGCTATAAGCACTAAATAGAGTAGCCT
>Ga0114922_10000552_pt1 | contig 35858 bp, 31 predicted proteins | sample AartaG_FD_100975 | JGI IMG/M metagenome (GOLD analysis project Ga0114922, IMG submission 100975) | Deep subsurface microbial communities from Aarhus Bay to uncover new lineages of life (NeLLi) - Aarhus_00045 metaG | ecosystem: Environmental > Aquatic > Marine > Oceanic > Sediment | place... | reverse complement strand
GGTGCCCTTCTTTGAGCCCGCCACGATGGTCGAAATGGCGATGGGCGTCGCCCACAAGGCGCTGGAAGGCCAGGGGCTGCCTATACTGGACTCCGCCGGCTTCGCCCCCCAACTGGCAGATCGGCTTGCGGTCACAGTCCCCGCCCTCGTCCAGCAGCAGCTCAAACCCCAGTTGATCGCCTTGCAGGAGCAGCTTCCTGAGAGGCGGATCGAGCTGACCCAGAAGTTCAGGGCAAATGCGCCCCAGGTAGTGGACGATGCCGTGGACTACTTTGAAGGAAACATGCTTCCCAGGCTCCACGACACCTTGCTGACAACAGTCGGCGAGAGGGTGGACGAAGTGCTGGAACGGGTGGACGAGACCATCGGGGAGGCCGTCACCCAGGTGATCGTCGCCCACTGGGACAGCATAGCGGTCGTGGGGCCGGACCAGATGTCGGAGTTGCGCGAGGGCCTGGCCAACACCTTCGAGCAGCAGATGGGCCCCGTGCTGGAAGAGATTTTCAAGGGCACGGATGAGTCTGTGGCCGAGGTGCGCATGCAGATCGAGCAGCTGGTCGAACGTTACAAGAGCCAGACACTGACGGCGGACGACATGCACGTGATCCGCCTCATACAGCTCTCTCTGGCGCTGTTCAAGTCCATGAAGGAGGCCCCGCCGGAGGTCCAGGAGAGCATCTACGAGCAGTTCATGGACCAACTGCGGAGCATCGGAATCGGCGCGGCGGCCAGGGAGCAGATCGGCCGCGAGGTCCGGGCCGGAGTGACCCCTGACTTCAGCGGTCTGTCCCCCGAGGAGCGCGAGGCAGCCACGAAGGCCTACGAAGAGGACCGGCGCCAGGCCGCCGAGGCTGAGGCCCAGGGCACCAGAGCGGAGGCGCCGCCCAGTACGGACCAGCCGGCGTACGGCCATCGGCCGCCGACCGGCCCGGTACAGCAGCCACAAATACCTACAGCGGAAGAAGAAGCCCAGATGAAAGCCGCTGCGGCACGTAACGCGGCGGGAGGCGGACAATAAACGGTCAGCGGGACCCCTCAGATGAGTCCCGAAGCCCAAGAGCCCAAGAGCGGAGTGCCACAGGGGCTCGAGGAGCAGGCAGCAAGAATGGCCGAGCAGGCCGGGGCCAGAGACGAGGCAGCTCCGCAATAGCCTCGTCAACGCCCTGAACCTGCGCAAGAGCGCAACCTGGAACTGATTGGCCGGCCGGGCGGGACGAGTCGTGCTTGGTACCCCGCCATTCGCGTCCGGCGGGCGGATTCCGGTTGCGCTCTTTCCTTGCCTGTGTGCCGTGGCCGGACGAGGCCCAGGCGCAAGATGCCGTCGGCCGGCACGTCCGCCCTGGAACCTGGCACCAAGCGCTGAAAGCCGGTGGGGAGGCCGTTCAGACATCTGCGGGACCGTTTGTGTGGGGCCTTCAAGAGGCTCTTGCAGGCCTCGTCTTGAGTTGCCTCAGGCGCCGTCGAACGCTGACATTCGCGGATTGCTCTTGACACGCCCCTCGGGAAGGTGTAATGTGTACTCGTTCACTTCAAGGGGCATTCAACGCTGTAACAGCAGTCCCACGGTGGCCTCGGCCGCATGCTGAGCGGCCCGAGAGTCCGGTAGGAACCTGTGCCGAAGCAGCTTCGCGGCGGCAACCGTCCGGATTGATGGACTGACCAGAAGACCGCCCGCCACTGAACTTCGATCGCCGCCGTGCGGGCGCTGGCGGCACTCGGCCCGGTAGACAGCCTCCTCTGTTGCGGCTGCTTCCGGCCCCGGAGTTCGCAAGCCCATTGGAGCCCAACTCGGGCGCCACAACCAGCTTCGTCCGGCCATATGCCCGAAACGCTCTTCGCAGTCGATGCACTGGCGCACATCTACCAGTTCTTCTACGCCATCAAGGGCCTGACCGGCCCGGACGGAGAGCCCGTCAACGCCGTCTACGGCTTCGCCCGAATGCTGGAGAAGCTGAAACAAGATCACGGGGCGGACTACCTGGCCGTGGCGTTCGACACGCCGGGAGAACTGATCCGCCATCAGGAATACGAGCAGTACAAGGCGAATCGCCCTCCGATGCCGGACGCGCTGGAACGCCAGATATCCGTCATACGCGAACTGCTGGAGGTGCAGCAGATACCCGGGCTCGCCGCTGAGGGCTACGAGGCTGACGATGTGCTGGCCGCTATCGCCAGGGCAGCCGCCGAGCATGGGATCGATACGGTGATCGTTACCACGGACAAGGATGCCGAGCAGCTCATAGACGAGCACACGCGCGTCTTACACGTCCACAAGGACTCGGAGGTCCTCCTGGGACCCGAGGAGCTGCGCGACCTGAAGGGCATCGAGCCCTGGCAGGTCGTCGAGGTCATGTCGCTTGCGGGCGACACCACGGACAACATTCCGGGAGTGCCCGGCGTCGGTCCCAAGACGGCGCTGAAGCTCATACACCAGTTCGGCAGCGTGAAGAACTTGTACGCCAACCTCGACCAGGTCAAGAGCGACAGTCTGCGGCAGAAGCTCGCCGAACATCGCCAGGACGTGGAGACCGCCGCCAGGTTGGTCAGGCTCGAGCATGACATCCCGGTTGAACTCGACATCGAAGAGTGCCGCGTCGGGAAAGCGTCCCAGACCGAAGTCAACCGGTTCTACAGGGCCCTGGGGTTTCGCTCGCTCGTCAACGACACGGATCCGGCTCGGCCCAGGCAGGCGGCTCAGGCAGCCCTCTTCGCGGAGGCACCGGAGCCTGAGCTCACAACGCTCGATTCACTCGCGAAGGACTACCGGGTCCTCACCGACCCGGACGCGCTGGAACGCCTCGTGGAAGTGCTGAAGAAGCAGGAAGCCGTCGCGCTCGACCTGGAGACCACAAGCCTCCAGCCCCGTCAGGCCGAGATTGTGGGGTTCGCCGTGAGCTGGGAAGCCCACCAGGGCGTCTACGTCGCCACGAAGGCCCCCGAGGGAGAGCCCTTCTGCCCCATGGACGAGGCGCTGAGAATGCTCAAGCCCGTGCTTGAGGCCCGGGCGCCGGCGAAGGTGGGGCAGAACCTGAAGTACGACATGGCGGTGTTGAAGAACTACGGCGTGACCGTGCGCGGTTTGCGCTGCGACACGATGGTGGCCTCCTATCTGCTGCATCCCACCAGCCGCAGCCATGGGCTGGACGCCCTGGCACGGCGGCACCTGGGTTACCAGACGGTCCCGATAGAAGACCTCATCGGCCGCGGCCACGAGCAGATAACCATGGACCAGGTGCCCGTCGCGAAGGTGGCACCTTACGCCTGCGAGGACGCTGACGTTGCACTGCAACTGGCCACGCTGCTGACAGCCGAACTCGAGGAGCAGCATCTGTGGGACCTGTTTGAGCGGCTGGAGGTCCCCCTGGTGCCCGTTCTGGCGGAGATGGAATGGGTAGGGGTTAAGGTCGATGCGGATCGGCTCGCGGCCCTCAGCAAGGAGTTTTCCGGGGAGCTGGACGAACTGGCGGCCCAGATATTCCAGGAGGCCGGGCACGAGTTCAACCTGAACTCACCCAAGCAGCTCAGCGAGGTGCTTTTCGAGGAGATGGACCTGCCGGCGCCGACGGGCGCCCGCCGGACGACGGGCTATTCGACCGCCAGCGACGTTCTGGCCAGGCTCGAGCGCGAACACCCCATCGCCCGCCACGTGCTCAAGTACAGGGAACTGAGCAAACTGAAGTCCACCTACGCCGACGCTTTGCTGTCGCTGATCGATCCGGGAACGGGCCGCATCCACGCCTCGTTCAACCAGACTGTCACGGCGACCGGCCGCCTCTCTAGCAGCGACCCCAACCTGCAGAACATCCCCGTACGCACGCCTCTGGGGCGGCGCATCCGCAGGGCTTTCGTGGCCGGCAAGGAGGACATGTCCCTGCTCAGCGCGGACTATTCCCAGGTGGAGCTGCGCATCGTGGCGCACTGCTCGGGCGACCCGGCCCTGTGCCGCGCGTTCGAGCAGGACCGGGACATCCATCGCTTCGTCGCTGCTCAGGTCAACGAGGTCCCCGAAGAAGGGGTAACCCCTGAGATGCGCCAGCAGGCGAAGGCCGTCAACTTCGGGATCATCTACGGCCTGAGCCCCTACGGGCTGAGCCGCCAGATAGGCGTGACCGTTGCCGAAGCCGGAGAGTTCATTGCCGCCTACTTCGAGCGTTATCCCGAGGTGAAACGCTTCATAGGCAGCACCATAGACCAGGCCCGGCGCGATGGATACGTGCGGACCCTGGCAGGACGGAAGCGCACCATCGAGGGCATCCGCGCTGCCGGCGCGGCGCGCAGTGCGGCCGAGCGCATAGCCGTCAACACCGTCGTGCAGGGCACGGCCGCCGACCTGATCAAACGGGCCATGATCGAGATACATCAAGGCCTGCCGGATGTCAGCCGGCAAACACACATGCTGATACAAATCCACGATGAACTGCTCCTTGAAGCGCCTGACGAAGACATGGACCGTGTCCGGCGATTCGTCACCGACAGGATGAGCAGAGCCCTGGACTTAAGAGTGCCGCTCAAGGTGGACACGGCAACAGCGAAGAACTGGGCGGATGCGAAGTGAGGCACGCCGAGCAGAAGGGACGCTGCCCCCTGGTGCTGGGCATTCAGGGAGGACCGGCCAGCGGTAAGAGCACGCTGGCAGGGCTGTTGGCCGAGAGAGGCGCTGGCGTGATCGACGCCGACCGAATCGGCCACGAGATCCTGGAACGGCCCCACGTCAAGCAAGCGCTGACGCAGGCCTTCGGTCGGGAGATTCTGGACCGCTGCGGCGCCGTCAACAGGGCGCGGCTGGCGGAGGCGGCCTTTGCCGACGAACAAGAGCTCCGCAAGCTCAACGACATAGTACACCCTCCCCTGCTGGAAGAGATCCGCAGGCGAGTGGACGGGCTGAAGCACGATGGGAATGTCGGCCTTATCGTGCTGGACGCGGCCCTGCTGACCGAGTGGAACCTGGACGAGGAGTTGTGCGACCTGCTCGTGTTCGTGGACGCGCCCGTGGCGGCGCGGGGCCAGAGGGCGGTTGCCAGCGGCCGCATGAGCGCCGAGCAGTTCGCGAAACGTTCCGGCGCCCAGTTGCCGGACGAACTCAAGAAGGGACAGGCCGACTACGTTGTGAACAACGCCGGCTCGCCGGCGCAACTCGAACAACAAGCGGAGAAGTTATGGGACGTAATGCAAACAGGAGGTCTACGGGCACGAACGCAAGGGGCTCGAAGGGGTCCAGAAATGGACGCGCCGCGAGGCAAAACCGAAGGAGGAGAGACATGACCGATTCTGACCGGCCCAGGCGCAATTCACAAGACCAGGCGCAAATAGCAACCGCTGAAGGTGAGTTCCACATCACCGAGCTGCAGAAAATGACGGTCAAACAGCTCCAGAAAGTCGCCAAAGAGGAAGACATCAGCAGTTTCAGCGGCATGAAGAAGCAAGAGTTGATCTTCGAGATACTCAAGAAACGCGTCGCCACCAGCGGGGCCATGTACGGCGAGGGCGTTCTGGAGGTTCTGCCCGACGGGTTCGGCTTCCTGCGCTCGCCGGACTACAGCTACATGCCGAGCCCGGACGACATATACGTCTCGCCAAGCCAGATACGGCGATTCGGCCTGCGCACGGGCAACCTGATCAGCGGGCTGATCCGGCCGCCCAAGGAGAAGGAACACTACTTCGCCCTGCTGAAGGTGGAGGCGGTCAACTATCAGAGCCCCGACGCAGCGATGACCCTGACCGTCTTCGAAGACCTGACCCCCTTCCACCCCACCGAGAGGCTCCTGCTGGAGCGCGAACCCCAAGAGCTTGACATGCGCATCGTCGACCTGGTCACGCCGATCGGCAAGGGGCAGCGTGGGCTCATAGTGGCCGCCCCGCGCACGGGGAAGACCATCCTGCTCCAGAAGATCGGAAACTCCGTCGCGGAGAACCACCCCGACTGCGAACTCATCATCCTGTTGATCGACGAGCGCCCGGAAGAAGTCACCGATATGCGACGCAACGTGCCAGGAGCCGAGGTCATCAGCTCCACCTTCGACGAACCGGCCAGCCGCCACATCCAGGTGGCCAACATGGTGCTGGAAAAGGCCCGTCGCCAGGTCGAATACGGCAAGGAGGTGGTGATACTGCTGGACAGCATCACGCGCCTGGCACGCGCCCATAACGCCGAGATGCCTCACAGCGGCAAAATCCTCAGCGGCGGCGTCGAAGCCGGCGCCCTGGAGAAGCCGCGCCGCTTCATCGGCAGCGCACGCAACATCGAGGAGGGCGGCAACCTGACCATTATCGCCACTGCCCTCATCAACACCGGAAGTCGCATGGACGACTTCATCTACGAGGAGTTCAAGGGCACAGGCAACATGGAGCTGCACCTCGACCGGAACCTCGCTGATCGGCGAATCTGGCCGGCCATCGACATAACGCTCAGCGGCACCCGCAAGGAGGAGTTGCTCCTGGACGAACAGGAGCTCAGGCGCGTGCAGATCCTTCACAGGATGCTCAACGAGCTGAACCCCACCGAGGCCATCGATCTGCTCAGGAACAGGCTGGCGAAGGCGCAAAGCAACGCCGAATTCCTGATGACCATCAACGTCGACCAGCGCTGAAGGAACCCACAGACCCCTTCCCACCGCAGGGACGTGAGAACGCCGAGCCAGACACCATCCGCAAGAGACCGCCTGTTCGGCGGCTTGCTGGGAGCCGTGGTGGGCGACGCGCTCGGGCTTCCGCACGAAGGCGCTTTCCGCTCCACTCTCGACGCAGAGCCCGTCGAGGGCATGCAGGGCGGCGGTCCCCACGGCTGCCCCGCAGGCGCGTGGTCTGACGACGGCTCCCTGCTCCTATGTCTGGCCGACAGCCTCTGCTCCGGCTACGACCCCGAAGACGTTGCACGCAGCTTCCTCGCGTGGTGGCAGGAGGGGCTCTGGACACCTTACGGCCGGCCCTTCGGCTACGGCTACACGGTCGCCTCCGCCATGTACGCCATGACCGTCGGCGTTCCTCCTCTGCAGGCCGGGCAGCGCAGTGAGGCCTCAAACGGCAACGGCTCCCTGATGCGCACCTTGCCCATCGCGCTATGTCTCGCCGGCGACCACCAGAGAATGCTGACCGCAGCCCACGAAGTCTCCTCCATAACGCACGCCCATCCCCGCTCCCTGATGTGCTGCGGCATCTACTGCCTGGTGGCTTCGCTGCTGCTGGAGGGCATGGACGCAGCGCAGGCCGTCCGTTCCGCCGCCGGCCTGGCGGCTGAGCACTATCGGGGCAGCCCGTGGGACGTGGAGCGACCCCATCTGGGCCGGCTGCTCTCGGGGAAGGCGGCGGAGCTCGATAGGGAGCAGGTCAGATCAAGCGGCTACGTGGTCGAAACGCTCGAGGCCGCTTTCTGGTGCCTGCTGCGGAGCGGTTCCTTCCGTGAGGCCGCCTTGCTGGCCGTCAACCTGGGCGACGACACGGACACGACGGCCTGCGTGACGGCTGGGCTGGCCGGCATCCTCTACGGTCGGGCCAGCATGCCGGACGATTGGGTCTCCACGCTCGTGCGGAGCGACGATATAGTGGATCTGTGCGGACGCTTCTGGGACGCGGTCAACCCGCGTCGCCCCCGGTAGCCTCACCTGCCCCCTCAGTCGGCTTCGAGCCCCTCCACGCCGCCAGACGCCGCAACCCCTGCCCCACCACAAGCGGCATCAATGAACAGCCGCCGATAACAAGCCACTCGCCCGCGCTCGGCGGTGTGGTGCGAAGTATGGTCCTGAGGCCCGGCAGATAGACGGCAAGGAGCTCCAGCGCGATGGTCAGGACCGCCGCAGCCAGCACGTAGCGGTTGCTGAGCCATTCCCTTCCCCGCAGCGGCCCATGCTCCTTGCGCGAGTTGAAGACGTGGAAAAGCTGGGCCAGACCGATGGTCAGAAAGCTCATCGTTATGGCGGGATCGGGCTCGCCGCTCGGCACCGCGCCATGGACCGACCGGCCGAATAGGAATGCGGCCAGCGTGGCGACCGTGATCAGGAACGCATAGCCGCCGATCGACCCGACGGTGCTCCTGTCGAGCAGGGAAGCGTCCGGAAGCCGGGGCGGCCTGTCCATGATGTCCGGCTCGCCCGGCTCCATGGCCAGCGCGAGGGCGGGAAAGATGTCCGTCACCATGTTCAGCCAGAGGATCTGGAGCGGCAGCAGCGGCAGCGGGTGCCCCAGTGCCGTCGCGAACAGCATCGTGGCGATCTCGCTCAGGTTGCAGCTAAACAGGTAGTGGACGAACTTCTTGATGTTGGCGAAGATGATGCGTCCCTGGTGGACGGCCGCCCCGACGGTCACGAAGCGATCGTCCAGCAGCAGCATGTCGGCCGTCTCTTTCGCCACGTCCGTGCCCTTGATGCCCATGGCGACGCCGATGTCCGCTTCCTTCAGGGCGATGGCATCATTGACGCCGTCGCCGAGCATCGCGCATATCTCGCCCCGCTCTTGGAGCGCTTTCAGCACGTGCACTTTCTGTTCGGGGCTTACCCGCGCGAAGACCTCCACGCTGTCCAGCCTGGACGTCAGCTCCTCCGCGGTCAGCTCGGCCAGTTCGCGTCCCGTCAGCACCGGAGCGTCCTCGGGGGCGATGTGGAGCTCCGCAGCGATGCCGACGGCCGTAGCCGGATGGTCCCCCGTGATCATCACGGTCTTGACGCCCGCCCTGGTCAACGTGTCGACGGTCTCCCGCACCTCCTCCCGCGGCGGGTCGATCAGCGCGGCTATGCCCAGCCAGGTCAGTTCCGAGTAAGCTTCGTCCTGGCCCTCGGGGACGTGATCCACCGGCTTGAAGGCCACACCAATGAGGCGCATGCCCTCCGCGGCCAGGGAGTCGCCGACTTCGAGGATTCGCTCCTGGTCATCCCTTCTCAGCGGCCGCGGGCCGTCCGGCGTCAGGATCGCCGAGCAGTTGCCCGCCACCACCTCCGGCGACCCCTTCACGGAGAGCACCTGGCCGTCGCCCGGCGCCAGCCCCTCATCCAGCCCCGCGTTGACGGTGCCCATCATCATCACGCTGCTGGAGAAGGCGAACTCCTTCAGCTCCTCGTGGTTCTGACGGAGTTCGTCGGCCGAGAGGCCCGCCTTCGAAGCGGCCGCGACAAGGGCCGCCTCCGTCGGGTCGCCCGTCGTCTGCCGTTCGCCCTCCTCATCTTCGGCGACGGTGGCGTTGTTGCAGAGGGCCGCCGCCCTGAGCAAGGCCATGACCTGCGGATCCTCCGTCGGATCTAGCCAGCGTCCGTCAACCGCAAAGCGCGCGCCGCCACCGAAGCCCTCTAGGTTGAGAAACCGGTCCCAGACCCACATGCGGGTCACGGTCATCTCGTTGCGCGTGAGGGTCCCGGTCTTGTCCGTGCAGATGCAGGTGGCCGAGCCCAGGGTCTCAACCGCCGGCAGGCGCCTGATCAGCGCGTTGCGCCGGGCCATGCGCCTCATGCCCACGGCCAGGGTGATCGTGGCGACGGCCGGCAGCCCCTCGGGCACGGCGGCCACGGCCAGCGCAATGGCGGCCTCCAGCATCAAGCCGATGGGCACGCCCTGGGCTATGCCCGCCAGGGCCACCACGGCAGCAACGCCGAGGCAGAACACGATCAGCTTCCGCCCCATCGCCGCCAGCCGCCTTTCCAGAGGGCTCTCGCCCTCTTCGGCGCCGGTGACTAGCTCACTGATGCGCCCGATCTCCGTGGCCATGCCGGTGCCGACGACCAGCGCCCTGCCGTTGCCGCTGGTGACGCTCGTCCCCTTGAAGACCATGTTGGTGCGGTCGGCCAGCGGCGTGTCTTCATCCTCCAGGGCCGGAGTCGCCTTGGTAACGGGGACCGATTCGCCTGTCAACGGGGCTTCGTCGAGCTGGAGTTCGGCCGACTCGACGACGCGCGCGTCGGCCGTGACTGATTGGCCCTCGTGAAGGACCAGGACGTCCCCCGCCACCACTTCCGTCGCCGGGATCGTCTGCCGCTCGCCCCCCCGCAGGACGACGGCTTCCAGGCCCCCCAGCTTCTGGAGGGCCTCCATGGCGCGGTTGGCCCGGTACTCGGTCACGAAGCCGAGCCCCCCGTTCAGGAGGATCACGACCACAATGCTGAGGCCCTCCAGGTTGTCGCCGAGGGAGAAGCTGATGACGGCGGCCGCCGCCAACAGCGCCACCACCAGGCTCTTGAACTGCGCGGCCAGAACCTGCCACCACGGAGTCGCGCGTGAGCGGCGGAGCTGGTTGGGACCGTAGGCGGACAGGCGGCGCCTCGCCTCGCGCCGGGCCAGACCCCCGGTCGGATCGGTGTCCAGCGCGCCGGCCACGGCCTCAACCGCCATTGCGTGCCATGGCTGCTGCGCCAAGTGGCGCGAGTTCGCCTGCAGATCGGCCTCTGCGGCGGGCGCGTTAGCTGTCGCATCCTCTGACAATGGAACAGGCCTCCCCCGCCGCCTAACGGCCCCAGTTGCTGCTCAGGTAGTCGAAGTAGAAGAGCGCGTTCGCGACGGGCACGTTGCTGGGGATGTGGTTTCCCACGGCGAACATGAAACCCGGGCAGTCGGCGGCGAGTTCGAGCGTTGCATCCACCTGCGCCTTGATGGCGTCCGTGCTGCCGAAGGTCAACGTGCGGCAATCCACCTTGCTGCCGATGATGACGTGCGTCCGGCCGAACCGACGCACCACTTCGTCCAGGTCCACCATCGGCTCGAAGCAGAAGCCGTCCAGCCCCGCCTCCGCCAGGTCGTCCAGGAACATGGTGTAGTTGCCGTCAGCGGTGAAAAGCACCACCTTGCCGGCCTCCTTCAGCACGCGCCAGAGCTCCCTGTAGCGCGGGAATATGACGCGCCGGTAGAAGTCCGGATGTATGAACGGCCCCTCGCTCCACACCATGTCATCGTGGCACATGAACACCTGGATGGACGTCTCCGCCCAGGCGCGGCAATGGTGCAGGCTGAGCCGGAAGAAGCCGTCCAGCACCCTCTCGAACTTGCCCTGGTCCGAGGCAGCCGTCAAGAGCATGTCCCACCCGAACGCTTCGATCGCCCCCGAGACGATGGTCTTGTAGTACCCGCCGGGGCAGACCTGCTCCGGGTTGGCCCCTTGCGTCTGCCGGTGCCAGCCTTCGTAGTACCGGACGAGCTCGTCGAAGTCCGGCAGGCCGTACTCCTCAACGGCGTCGAACGCCCACGCCTCCTCCACGGATCGGAAAGGACAGGGCCTGGCGGCGCGCATGTCCACGCCCCCCTCCAGAAACTCGGCATGTCCCATGTCCGTGGTGCGGCCGCGTTGCGACCACGGGACCGGGCCGTCGTTGATTAGCCACAGGAAGTCCAGTTGCCAGGCCTCGTTGAAGCGCTTGCCGGCCCGTCCGTCCTTCGACGGGTCGAGCCCGGTTACCGCGCGCACGAGCGCATCGTTGCTGCAGTACTCCGTATGCGCCAATCTGTCGGACGGCCGCAGGCGGATGGCATCCATGCCGATGCGGTAGCTCATGGCTGTCGATCCAGGGCGAATGAGGGGGCGGCGAGGCGCGTCAATCCTTCGACGCCACGAGCGCCGCGCCCAGGGCAACCACGTACTGCGGATGGGCCGGGACGACCATCTGCTTGCCCAGCGCCGCCTCCAGTGCACTCCGCAGGGCCCGGCTCCTCGCGCCGCCGCCGACGAAGGCGTAGCAACCGGCTTCACCGACCTGCGCGGCGAGCGCCGTCACCCTCGACGCTATCGCAGCGAACAGGCCGGCGGCGATTTCCGACCTTGACACGCCTCGGGCTATGAGGGAGACGACCTCGCTCTCGGCGAACACCGCGCACGTCGAGTTGATGCGGACGGCCTCGGTGGCCCCCGCCGCCAGGTCTCCCAGGCCGTCAAGATCGGTGCCGAGCGCGGAGCCCATCAACTCCACAAACCGGCCGGTCCCCGCGGCGCACTTGTCGTTCATCGCGAAGTCAGTAACGACTCCTTCCGGCCCGAGTCGTATGACCTTCGTATCCTGACCTCCCAGGTCGATGACGCCGTCCGCGTGCGGGGCAACGGCGTAAGCACCCCGAGCCGCCGATAGGATCTCCGTGACCGTACGCCCGCCCATTTGCGCTGTCACGCGCCCGTACCCGGTGACTACAGAGGGCAACTCGCACTCGTCAAGCCCCGCGTCCGTCAGTGCGCTCAGGTAGGCCCTGCGCGCCACCGTTCGGGGCTCGGCCCCCGTACGGAGGAGGGCCTTGCCCGCCAGTTCGCCATCGCGCAGCACAACGGCCTTCGTGGCCACCGACCCGACGTCTATCCCTGCCGTTATCATTGCGTGCGGCCCTGCTCCTTGACCATTTCCAGGAAAGCCTCGACGCGGACGCGGATCTGTTCGACGTCCTCGGGCCCCAGCTCCGTGTCAATCGCCAGGAACGGAATGCCCTCATCGCGCAGGATGTGGCGCAAGCGGGCCGACTGAATCTGGAACAACTGGCACAGCCTGAGGTTGTGGGCCACGACCCCGGCGGCTTGCCACTCGCGCGCCAGCTCGATGACCCGATCGGCGTGGGCCGTACTGTCCACGAAACAAGGGCACAGGGACGCAGAGAAGTACCTCAGTGCAAGCGCCCTCATCATCCCCGATCGGCTCCAGTCGTCCACCTGGACCGGATCGTACAAGCGCTGTGTGGCCGAGCAGAGGGTGTCGGCGACTACCGACGCGCCGACCTCCTCTATCACGCGGTACAGCTTCCAGGCAGGCCACAGCAGCGGCGCGCCCGTCATCACAAGGGGGATCGCCCCGTCCGTAAGCGGACCGTCTCGGCCTGCCTCGCGCACCTCCGCCGCCAGTTGCCCGCAGGCGTCCGCCCAGCGCAGGGGGTCTGCATGGAACGACGCGGCGGCCACCATGGCGAGATCGCTGCCGGTCAGAACGTGCGGGCTGTCCCGCCTGGCGCGCTCCAGCTCCCGGAAGGCGTCCTGCACGGCCCTCCTGCGCATGATGGCGTCTCGGAGCCGGGCTCTGGTTGGCGTCCGTCCGGTGATCTCAGCTAGCTTCTGCGCAAGCCGCCCAAGCTCGGAGAGCCAGTACCCCAGCTCCGTCCTGTGGTCGCTGCGCCCGGGGATGGACAGGGCAATCACGGGCACATGGTCGCGCAAGAGCTCCCCGAGCCTTCGCTTGGCGTCACACGCAGCGGGCAGCACCAGGGCCTTGACGTGCGGCGCCATTCCCAGGCCACCCACGACGGCGCCGAAGGAGGCCCGGGCCACAGGGCACGCGTCGCGAGGCAGCACCTGCTCGGCAATCGATTGAGCCACAATCGAACCCGTGCACAGACGAACCGGGACGGCCCCGGCCGCCTCGACGATCTCCTCCGGGACGAAGTTGCAGAAAGTGCCCACCAGAGGGCCGTCGCCAACGAAGTCCGATGGACGCAGCACCATCTGCTCGAACCGCTCAAGTCCTGCCGGCCTTCCGGCGCGCGAACCGAATGACCGCAGCACGGACTCCTGGAGCTTCTGCTCCTCCTCGGCCACGCCGGGGGGCACCAGGACGCGCGGCGCGCGGTAGCGGCCGGAGAAGTCGCCGTCGTTGGGTCCCGAACGCCTCATCAATGCGTCGCCTCATACTTCGAGCGCAACAATCTCTTGCCGGCGAAGGTCAAGCTCAGGCAGTCCTCCCGCGGGCACGCGTCCACGCACCGGAGGCACAGTATGCAGCCCGCATCGTTGAGCACGGTTGCCTCCTTCTCCCTCGCCACGTGGTCCAGCCCCATCGGGCAGGCGTCGGAACAGGCCGCGCACTGGTTGCACTTCAGGGGGTCCTTCCGCAGTTCCGTCGGACAGCCCCGGTTGAACCAGGACGTTACAAGGCCGATCGGGCACAGATGGCACCATATGCGCCTTCCCAGGAAGAACGCCGCAACGAACAGGCCCAGAACGATCCAACTGGCGATAGTGAAGAAACTCGTCACGCCGTTCGTGAAGTCGGCCACGGTCGAACTCCGGCCCCCGAACAGCGGACACAGGAGCCGGCCGGGGCATATCTGGCAGTACGGCAGGAACAGGTAGCACTGGTAAGGGGAAAACGTGGGAGTCCCGATCGCCGCAGAGACCGCCAGTGTGGGCAGCAAGATGGCATATGAACAAATCCTGAGCGTCTTCCTGAATCCCTGAGAGAAGTTCACCCGGTCGACGTAGAAGCGGCGCCTGAGGGCGTTGAGCAGGTCGCCCATCGTTCCCAGGGGACACACCCAACCACACCAGGCCCGTCCGACCAGGAACGCCAGCAGGACGAACAGAAACAGGTACACGGTAAGGTACTTCAGCGGGGTTTGCCAGGTCAGATTCTCCGACACCATGTGGATGATGCAGGCTTTGAACAGCCCGCCGCCGGGATTGAACCGGCAGGCGCCACCGGGCGGGTAGAAGTCCATGGCGGGCTTATCGCCGGGGGCCCAGGCTATGGAGCTCCTGGGCAACCGGGTGGTCGAGTACGAGCCGTCGGGGGCCTCCAGTGGCCGCAGGATCCCCTTGCCCAGCGACCCCCTGAAGACGTAGCCGCCGTAGATGATGAGGCAGAACGCGAGGATCTGCACCACCCAGCGCACTGTGCCTATCGGACGCATGATCTGCTCAGCTTCACCTTCCGCCAGAGCAGCAGAACGATTAGCGCGACGACCGGGACCAGGAAGGCGTAGTACCAGAGGTCCGGGTGCCGCTCGACGCGGACGAGGAGCGTCCCGGCCGTCAGATCGAACCCGGATATCGGGACCTCCGCCTCCTCGAAGTACAGCGTTGGCAAGGACTTCTCGGCGCTCCGGTCCTGCCAGTTGATCCTGCGCACGTCAGAGCCCCATTCCACCAGGAAGTAGGCCGGGCCCTCTTCATCGGCCGAAACGGGGAAGGTTATCTCGGCGAGCTTGACGCTCTCATCGAACCAGAAGGCACGGGCTTGGACGACGGAGGGGACCTGCTCCGAAGGGTCGGCAACCGTCAGCACGCTGATGTTCTCGACATCGGCGACAGAATCCGGGGCGAATGCCAGGAAACTGCTGGCGACGTAGCGACCCGCCGACGGCGCGAGCACTCTGATGCCCTTCCTCTGCCGCACGCCCTCCTCGGCCCGAACCGCACCGCAGGCCAACGACAGAATCAGGGCTCCGGCGCAAAGAAGAGCCGCCCGTAGCTCTCCGGATCTTCGAAGTCGGCGGGCGATCCCGCCCAGAAGCTGGTCTGCGTCTGCTCCGCCACGCGTCGGCGCACGATGTTGAACTGCCATGTCTCACCGGGTTGTGGAGGTCCGCTCATGCCGAACAGGGCCCAGGGGAGGGCCAACTCCGCGCGCCATTCCCCGTCGCCCCGACCCGCTGCATGCTTCACGGACTGCAAAGGAAGAACACGGACTTGCGCGTCCCTGCGGACGGATACGTGCAGGCTCCCGTCGCTGCCCATAACCGCCGAGTAGAGGTCCGCACGGCCATGGGGCATGAACTGAAGGCTGACGCCGTCACGCGCGGACGCCGGGCCGTCTCTGGGCTCCAGGCAGGTCAGCGCGACATAGAGGGCCCGTGAATCGAACACGGCCAGTGCGATCGTTTGCGGCTCGGCAGGCCTGCCCTCGGTCGAGCGGAAGCTAGACATGACGAGCGCCTTACGCCAGGCCGGTTCGGTCATCTCTGCATCGAGCTTGATCGGGTGCTCCGGCTCGTCAGGGCCCTCCGCCGTGCCATCCGTCCGAGTGCCCTCGGGCACGCGCGGCACGAGGCACCCCACGTCGCCGCCCAGCCTGAACCGTTTGTACTCCTGCTCTGCCTGTCCCTTCACGGCATAGAGCCGAAAGTCTAACGGGTAGCTGCCAGACCGCGTGTTCGGCCTCGTCTTCAGCTCCACGTTGAAGAAGGCGCGCGCATCCTTCGGCAGCGACATCTGCTCCGGCGAGACCTTCACGTCAAAGGCGCGGCTTCTGCCGCCGAGCCGTATCTGCTGAATGCCCCGGTCCATGTTGTTCTGCAGGTACACCTTGAACGCGATGGACTCCTTGACGATGATGTTGGTGATCTCCGGCTTGACGACCAGCTTGTCCGGCTGGCGGAAGACGTTGTCGCACAGGTGCCCCATGGCTGCGGGAACGCCAATCCCGCCCAGCAACACCGCCACAGCCACGATGATGACAGGCCGCATGCGAGGACCCACAGACCCACCTCCTTCCGCCGTGCCGTCGGGCACGGCCGCCTGGGCAACGGGACGATTGCCCATTCTACCGCACGAAGCCACGCGGGTAAACGCGCGCGCCCGTCGTTCGCCTATTGCCCGGGCCCAGGCTCGTCCGGCGCTGACACGCCAGCCGTAGCCCGACGGTGCTGGTTCCACACCAGGGCCATGAAGACCGTGCCCAGGGCCACCAGCAGCACGCCTCCCAGGAAGATGTAGCGTATGGGGAACAGCTTTCCGTCGATGACCCAGATGACGGCCGTCGCCACCAGCGTCCAGCGAATGCCCCACAGGGAGAAGTGCAGGCCCATGCCCCGCGTCGTCTCCGACGACTCCGTGAAGTGCATGACCATAGGAAAGAAGGCAAGGAAGTTCCCCGCCTGGAACAGCCCCCGCACCGCCACCAGCGCGAAGAAGGGCGGCCAGCTCTCCACAAACGCCATCAGGGCGAATATCCCGCATTGAAGCAGCCAGGAGAGCACCACGGTGAGCGCCGCCCCGAAACGGTCAAGAAACAGGCCCCAGAAGTAGAAGCTAAGCAGCATGGCCAGCGTGAACGCGGCGCTGGCGTAGCCCCACTGCTCCGTCGTCAGGCGCAGGTCGTCCCTGGCGAAGATGGGCAAAGCGTTGGTGTAAGCCACGGAGCCGAACGTCGTGATGAAGTAGCCAATCAGGAAAGCAAGCAGGAACTTATTGCGGAACGTGGCTCGCAGGGACGTGACCACCTGGGCGCGGATTGACACCGGGGCATCTGCACTCAACGGGGTTCTCGCCCCGCGACTGCCGCCGACGCCGCGGAACAGCAGGCCGCCCGCCACCATCGCAATGCCCGCAGCCGGGAATACCCAGCGATAGAGGTCTATGTCCTGCACCAGCAATCGCCCGGCAACGGCCAGGCAGGCCATTTGCGCCAGCATGGACACGGTGTTCGGGAGGCTCAGCAACTGGCCGCGCCAGCGCTCGGGGTATATCTGGGAAAGCGCGGTGCCGAGGGTGGGCCGGGAGATGGTGCTGAGGGCCATCCCGGCCGTCAGGATGAGGGCCAGCGACCACGTGCTGCGTGCCAGCCCGCTAAAGGCGACCAGCACGCCACCCAGGCCGAGCAGCAGGCCCGTCAGCCGCACGGGGTTGCGCCGTTCGATGAAAGGCACCCACAGCACCGCAAAGATAAGCGGCACGCCCAGGCCATAGTTTACCAGGAGGCTTTGAAGTGCCGAGCCCCCAAGCTGCCGGATGACGAACGGGCCCTGGATGAGCACTATCGCATAGAACGCCCCGTAGAAAGCCCAGCTCCCCGTGTGACGGTACCCGCGCCGGCGGTACTCGGCGGGCGCCGAGCCGAAGGGCCATCGTCGCCGCGGCCGTTCAGGAGACTCAGCAGACGCTCCCGTGGGGCGACTCGGAGCAGGCAATTCCCTAGCCTTTCCCCTTGGTCGTCAGGCGCGGGGTGCCATGTTCCGGATGCTCGTCTCGCGCCAGCTCTCTGCCGGAGAACTTGGCGATGACCACCTCGGCCAGGTAGAGCACGTGGCAGCCCGGCTCCAGGTGGCCGGCGAGCAGTTCGTCTCCGCGCAGCGCCATCGTGCAGTGCATGTGCGGCTTGTGGTCCGCGATGATGCCGTCGACGCTGCACAGTTCCACCGGCCCTTCGATCTGGACGAACTTGTTGCCCGATGGAAACCCCGTGTGCGTTATGTGGTGGATGCGCGCGCGGTCGAAGGTGCCGATGCCGCTGAGGATCGCGCCGGACTGGATGTCCTTCTCGCGCGCCACCTCTTCGATGCACTCGTGGAAGTCGTCCCCGTACTCCATGTAGACGCAGATGATCTCCTCGATCGCCATTCCGTCCAGTATGTCCATGGTCATCCCTCCAGCCCTTGTATCCTAGCGGAGCAACTGCCCGAGCTGAGTTGCGCGCCCTTCTGCCCGCTCCCATTCCCGGCCCAGGCCGTCGGTCACGATGGCCCCCATCTCGCCCAGGCTGAGCTTCAGGCAGGTGTGCGGGTTGGCTTCCGTGGCCCGATCCACCTGATCCAGCCATTCCTGAGGCAGGTCGGCGACGCCGGACAGGGCGCCCGCGATGCCTCCCGCCACGGCGGCCAGGCAGTCGGTGTCCCGGCCGAAGTTGACAGCCGTCAGTATGGCCCGGCGCGGGCTCGCGTCGGTTGCCCTGACGACGGCCATCGCCTTCGACACGATCTCGTTGGCGTGGCTCATCGCGTACACGACGCCGTGCCCCGAGTAGTGCTCGGCGAACGTCTCGCGCATCTCGATCGGATCCTCAACGGCTTCGGTCAGGCTAAGGGCGCGTTCGACCTCCCGTCGCACCGCGTCGTCCGCCATCGGCAGGCACTCCTGCAGTGCCGAGTCGAAGTCCGCCTCCGGTCCGCAGGCCGCGGCGATGACTCCTGCTACCAGGCCCGCCCATCCCAACGCCGGATCGTTAGCGCGGCTCAACACCAGCCCGACGTGGCGCACGTCCTGCCATGCCTGCACGGGGTCCAGGGCGTTGATCAAGCCTATGGGGTGACAGGACCGGGCCAGTGAAACGAGGCTGCTGTGCGGGTTGAGGCTGCCCAGCCGCACGCCCGGCAGCCCGGCGCGCGCCAGCCCGATCAGGTACCGGTCGAATGGCTCCATGCACCAGCAGGCGTGCTCGGGGTCGACCTCTTCGCGCCAGACGGCCGCCACGTCATCAGGGCTGATCCGCCCTCCCGCGCGGCGGATCGCCCTGAGGAAGACGCGCTGCCTTTCGATGCCGTCCTCTGTGGTTCCCGCCTCGCGCACCCATCCGTTGTCGTAATGCTCGTAGGGGAGCAAGCGGTCCAGGAAGCCGTACTCGGCCTCGACGCGCCGCCAGTCCCACCCCTCGACCGCTGCACCCATGGCGGACCCTATCTGGCTGGCCGCCAGGCATCCCACGACTTTGTCTGAAAGGAGACGCATGAACGGGATCCTCCGAAACGGAGCGGATGGGAGCGGCTCAGGCCATCGGCAGCTCGTCGGGCAATTTGTCGAATGGCCGGATCTGGCCGGCCGCCACGCGGTAGACGCGCGCATGGCTGCGCCTGGCCCCCCCGACGAAATCTTCATAGGGTTGCTGGCAGACATCCACCAGTCCGATTTGCCAGTTCTCACCGTCGTAGCGCCCGACCACGTGTTGGTCGTTCCACTGGAAGTAGTGCGTGCCAACGATCAAGGGATCCGCCGCCGCCTGCTCCACGTAGTAGCGGTAGGAATCGACGCGATCCTGTTGCCCGACCACCGTGCGCAGGCCGCCTCCCGGCAGGCCGCGATCAAGCGCACCGGTGTGGAACTCACCGATCAGCACGGGAGCATTGGCGGCTTCCGAGCAGCGCCGGATGGCGGCGGCGTCCGGCCTGGCTGCGTAGCAATTCAGGCTGAACACGTCGAACGCGTCCACGCCGGCCAGCAGATCCTCGTGCGCAATCCAGGCGTAGCGGAGCCCCAGGTTCATGTGGTTCGCGTCGACCTTCTTGCACTCCTGGCTCGGCACGTGGATGTAACGCTCGATGAGCACGCGGTTGAACTGCCTCAGGTCCCTGCGAGCGGCTTCGGAGGCCAAGTTCTGCTCCGCAACGGGCGCCGTCGCCAGCACTTCGAAGGAGCCGAAATCGGCGCCCCAGGCCGCGTTCAGCCGGGCGATGTCGCCGTACCGCTCCCTGAGCCATTCGACGAGCCTGTCTCGGGAAGCGAACCGGTCCCCCCGCACCAGCATCCGCTCCGCCAGGTTGTACTCGCCGAAGGCCCAGTGCGGCTCGTTGCGCAGGAAGTAGCCGATCAGGTACTGGTCCTCGACCTTCTGCTCCAGTTGCTCCGCGAAGCGGCGGCTCTTGCGCTCGTATTCCTCGGAGAATACGTCCGGGAAGTCCCGGAACACCTTCTTCTCCGTGGTCGGGAAACCGGCGAGTTGCATGACGTGCGGCATCTGGGCCAGGCGCCAGAAGTCGGGATGGGACCAGTTTCCCACGGTATTGAAGCCCCACTCGAACATGCGCCTGCGGCACAGCTCCATCCACTTGGCGAACCAGCCTTCGCCGAAGGACCGCACCAGGTTGTAACGCATGCCGTCGAACAGCGACCTCTCGCCCTCGTCGCGCGCATCCCACAGGTGATCGAACGGGCCGTCCCTGGCGGGCAGTTCAACGAACAGGTCCTCATTGCCCTGCGTCTCCACCACGCTGTTGGGCCGGAGGCAGTTGACGCCCAGACTGTAGAACCCGTAGCCATCCGGATCGACGAGCCACCAGCGCTCACCGTCGTGCTCGGCGCGGAAGAAGCCGCTCTCCTCGAACTTCCTCATGGCCCACCCGCCCCACCGGTCGATCTCTTCGGCAGGCGGAGGCTCCGTCGAGAGCAACTCCTCGGTCAGCATGCCCCGAATGCCTTCCAGGGACTCGACCTTGCCGGGCCAGTCGTGCTCGGCCCACTGCTGCAGGGCGTCGACGATGGGATGATCCGCTTTCGGCCACTCACGGGGCATTCCGTCAGCCAGAGCGGGTTCGGACATCCGGATGTGCGCGTCCCCGCCGGGGGTGCGGCCCACCATGTGGACCTTCTCCACAGCGCGGGGGTTGATCGGACCGCCGGAGCAGACGCACTTGAAGCGATGCGGGGTGCGGCCGGTGATGACAACCTGAGAGTCCAGGTATCTCAGGGGCACGGCGATCCGCGTGATCAGGTCAGGGAAAAGGCCCAGCCGGATAGTCATCTCGCTTCCGGCGCCGACGAATCGGCATTCGACGTCAGCCATGTACGGGCCGTCGTTGATCGCGTCGAAGACCAGGAACTTGCCCGCGCCCCATTCGGAGGACGGCACAAGCTCGTAAGGCAAGCTGATGGTCAGATTGGGATAGTCTCTCTCACCGGACCGAGGCATGGCTCGCCCCCCAGGGGACAGTAGCTGGCTCAGATCAAGCCCATCTCGATCGCCTTCTCGGCAATCTGCACGGTGTTGAGCGCCGCCCCCTTCAGCAGGTTGTCCGAGACGCACCAGAGGTCCAGTGCGTTTGCGGCCGATGGGTCGCGGCGGATGCGTCCCACGAAGACGGCGTCCCGGCCGCTGGCCTCCGCCGCCAACGGGTATCGCGAGTCCTCCGGCTTGTCTATCACTGCAATCCCGGGAGCGTCAGACAGGAGCTCCCGCGCACGCTCGGGCGATATGGGTCGCTCGAACTCGGCGTTGATGGCCTCGCTGTGGCTGTTCCCGACCGGCACGCGCACGCAGGTGGCCGTCACCGGCAGGTCGGGAAGGCCGAGAATCTTGCGCGTCTCGACGATCATCTTCGACTCTTCGCTGTAGTAGCCAGGGAACTCGCCCTTGAGGCTGCCGATCTCCGGGATGACGTTGTCGTATATCGGGTGCGGATAGGGGCCCGGCTCGGCCTCGGCGCCGCTGGCCGCCGGCTCCCGCTGCTGGAGCAACGCCTGCACGCCCGCCCTGCCCGTGCCGCTCACCGACTGGTAGGTGCTGACCACCACCCTCTTCAACTTTGCCGCCCTGTGCAAGGGCGCCAACACCATGACCATTTGGATGGTGCTGCAGTTCGGATTGGCGACAAAGCCCTGGTGGCTGCGCATCGCCTCCGCGTTCACCTCGGGGACGACCAGCGGCACGCGCTCGTCCATGCGGAAGTCGGAGCCGTTGTCGACGACGAAGACGCCCTTCTCGACCGCCTGCCAGCCGTAGAGCTGGCTGGCGCCCGACTCCCCCTCCGTGCCGGCGAAGAGGGCGATGTCCAGCCCGTCGAACGCGTCCGGCGTCGTCTCGATCACGTCGTGCTGGCGGCCGGCCATCTCCTGCCGGCGGGCGGACGTGGCCATTATGCGAAGCTCTCCCAGGGGGAATCCGCGCCGCTCGAGCACCGACACGAGCCGCTCGCCGACCATTCCCGCGCCCACGACACCGACCCTGTAAGCCTTCTCAGTCATCAACGGCGGCCTTTCCCAACTGTTGTACACAGTACTGCCGGTACGTCTCGGGTGCCAGCAGGCCTTCCAGAGCGCGGGGCTCATGCACGTGCACCTTCAGCAGCCATCCGGCGCCGTACGGATCCTTCACTAGCTTCTTGTGATCCCAGATCAGCTCCTCGTTGACCTCGACGATCCTCGCTTCAGCGGGAGGATAGAGCTGGTGTACTTCGTACAGGCCCTCTAGCTCGCCGAACGGCAGCTCCGGCATGAGCTCGTCATCCGCGTCGGGCAGGTCCACGGATATCAACGGCAACAGCTTGCGCACGATCAGATCCGTAACTCCGATCTCCACAAGCGCCGTGGTCAGCCTCACCCATCCGTGGCTCGGCGTGTACATAAGATCTTCGGGAATCATCCTGGGGCCCTCGATGTCTGGCACAAGACAAGAGAGTAGTCTATGATATCATGAAAGCGCGACCAGCGCAAAGTGGACCATCTCTGCCCCTCTGACGAGCAAGGACCGCTCACGCCGACATGGCGCCCGTCGCCTATATCGGACTCGGTTCCAACCTCGGCTGCCGGGAGCGAACGCTCCGGCAGGCCCTCCGCGAGCTGGACCGGCGGGACGGCATCGACGTGGACCGTGTGTCATCCTTCGTCGAGACCGAGCCCGTAGGCGGCCCGCCGCAGGGCCGCTTCCTGAACGCTGCCGCGTCCCTCAAAACCGATCTCTCTCCGGCTGACCTCCTTCACGTCCTGCAAGAGATCGAGGACATGTCCGGCCGGGAGCGCACCGTCAGGTGGGGTCCCCGTACCCTGGACCTGGACCTTCTGCTCTATGACGATCGCATGGTGGACGAGCCGGACCTCTGCGTGCCCCACCCGCTGATGCACGAGAGGCGCTTCGTGCTGGAGCCGCTGTGCGAGATCGCGCCGGACGCGCTGCATCCGGTGCTGGGCCGAACCGTCAGGGAGCTGCTGGAACGGCTGCCGCCCTGAGCATCCGCATGTGGGCCGCGCAGTCGCGCGCACTGCTGCTTGACACCGGCCTGACCGCACGGTATGATCCACTTGTGCCTTAGATGTCCGCCTTCGACGCGGAGTTTGCCGTAATGGACGAATGTACTCCCGGCCTCGCTGAAGCGATGCACACGGTCTGCGCGTGCGCAGCCGCCGGGGAAGGTGCGTTCTTCTATTTCTATTTCGGCTCCGTGGAGGAGGCCGACTGACGGGCGCGTAGCCTGAGACTTAACCAGGAACTGAGATGGCCCCGAAGTCAGCCGACTTCGGGGCCTTTTTTTGTGCCGCCACAGGCATGCAAACGGAGGGAGCGTCATGATCATCGTCATGAAGCCGGCCGCCACGGAAGAGAGCATCCAGCACATGCTGGACAACGTCGAGGACGCCGGGCTGGAGGCCATTCTGCTACGCGGCGAGAAGCGAAAGGTGATCGCCGCCATCGGCGATAAGCGCGACATTGCCACCGACCGGTGGCTCGCCGCGCCCGGCGTCGAGCGCATCATACCCATCCTGAGCCCCTACAAGCTGGCCAGCCGGGAGGCATCACCCGGCGCCACGCCCGTGCGTCTCAACGGCGGCGTGGTCGGCCAGCAGAAGGTGCAGGTCATCGCCGGCCCTTGCGCCGTCGAGGACTTCGACACCACGCTCGACACGGCGGAGGCCGTGAAGGCCGCCGGAGCCGTCGCTCTGCGCGGCGGCGCCTATAAGCCGCGCACCAGTCCCCACTCCTTCCAGGGCCTGCAGGAGGAAGGGCTGAAGATCCTTCACGAGATCGGCAAGCACAGCGGACTTGCGGTCGTCACCGAAGTGCTCGGCACGGAGCAGGTCGAAGTGGTGGCCCGCTACGCCGACGTGCTCCAGGTCGGCGCGCGCAACATGCAGAACTTCCTGCTCCTGAAGGCGCTGGGCAAGGTCGGGAAACCGGTTCTGCTCAAGCGTGGCATCAGCGCCTCCGTCGACGAACTGCTGCTGGCCGCCGAATACGTCATCAAGGGCGGAAACAGCCAGGTGATCCTCTGCTGCCGGGGCATCCGCACCTTCGAGACGCACACCCGCTTCACCCTCTCGCTCAGCACCGTCGCCTACCTGAAGGAGGTGACCCATCTGCCCGTCATCGTCGACCCCAGCCACGGAACAGGCAGCCGCAGCCTGGTGCCCGCCATGGCCAAAGCGGCGGTGGCGTGCGGCGCGGACGGGTTATTGGTCGAGGTGCATCCGCACCCCGAGCGGGCGCTGGTGGACGGGCAGCAGTCGCTCACGTGCGGAGGCTTCGCGAAACTGATGGAGGAACTCCGGCCTGTGGCCGAGGCCGTCGGAAGGACGCTGTGAACCTCAGTTCACCAGGGCCAGGTTGTCGCGGTGGATGACCTCGTCGTAGTAGCTCTGGCCGAGGATCTTCTCGATCTCGGAGGTCTGACGGCCCATGATCTGCTCGACTTCGGCCTGGGAGTAGTTGGACAGGCCCCGCGCGAACTCGTCTCCTTCCGGCCCCCTGATGCGAACCACGTCCCCGCGCTGGAAGCCGCCCTCGGTCGCAATGATGCCGCTGGGCAGCAGGCTCTTGCCCCGCTCGACCAGGGCAGCGCGGGCACCGGCGTCCACCTGCACGGCCCCGCGGGGGCGACTGGTGAACCGAATCCACTGCTTGTAGCTGCTCAGCCGCCCCGCCTGAGGGAGGAACAGCGTGCCGACCGCCTCCCCTGCCATGGCCCTGCGAATGACGTCGGGGGCGCGCCCGTCGGCGATCAAGACGGCCTCGCCGGCCTCCGTGGCGACCCTGGCCGCTTCGATCTTGCTCTTCATGCCTCCGACGCCGAGCGGCGTCCGCTCATCGTAGGCCAGCGACTCGATCTTCTCGTCCACCCGCTCGACCACGTCCAGCACCCGGCCTCGCGAGCCCCGCGAGGGCCGCTCACCGTAGAGCCCCGGAACAGACGTCAACAGGACCAACAGCTCCGCACGGGTCAGGTGCGTGATAAGCGCCGCAAGCCGGTCGTTATCCCCGAACCGTATCTCCTCGGTGCTGATCGTATCGTTCTCGTTGACGACCGGCACGCAGGGAAGCTCGAACAGCGTGTGGATGGTATTGCAGGCGTTGAGGTAGCGTTCGCGGTTGTCGAAGTCCTCGTGCGTGAGCAGTACCTGCGCGGCGTGCAGGTCATGGCGGCGGAAATGACGCTCGTAGTGGGCCATCAGGACGCCCTGCCCCACGCTGGCCACCGCCTGGCTCATGGGCAGCCTGACGGGCCGCTCCTTCAGCCCCAGCTCCGACATGCCGCAACCGATGGCGCCGCTCGTCACCAGCGCCACCTGCCGGCCGCCCTTGACCAGCGAGGCCACCTGGTCGACGATGCCGCCGGCCCGGGAGTCATCCAGCCCGCCTGCAGGCGTACCGGAAGCTGCGAGCACGTTCGTGCCCACCTTGATAACGATTCGGCGCGCCGAACAGACGTGTTCGTGCCGAAGCTTGGATGCGTCGTGCACGGTTCGACCTCGGCCGGCGACAAAGGAATCTGTGGCCGTTCAGTCTATGGGAAGGCGGCGCCACCTATCAAGACCGCACGGTCGCCAATGGATTGGCGGAACGCGGCGCCCCATCATCCATCGGCCAGCAAGTGAGCCGATGCGTCCACGAGGCCGATCTGCTTCCGGCTGAACTGCCACTCGTCCGCGCGCCAGCGGCCGGGCCCCTGGGCGTCCACCTGATCGAACAGCGCCCAGCGGCGGATCTGTCTCCGAAGCGCCAGGAGCAGGAGCCGCAGCTCCGCGCCGGGCAGCGGATGCGCGCCCGCGTAGCCCCGCAGGAGAGCCCTGGCGCAGGACAGGTCAAAGCGATAGACCGTGACGACCGTGACGACGGCGTCGTCCTCAGCCGCTTCCACGAGGCCGAACCACAGGATGGAGTTAGCCAAGTCGCGAAGCCTCGGGCCCCAATGGCAGCATTCCAGGTCGAAGATGCCGGGAACGCGGCGGCCTTCGAAGACGACGTTGCCCGTCGAGAAGTCGTTGCACAGCAGCGCCTCGGACAGGGAATAGCTCGTCAGCTCGTCCTCCAGGCGCTCGAAGTCCTGCACCAGGCACTTCACCTCCTCCCGGTGCGGCCACCTGCTGCACAGAGTGTGCGCGTCGACCTGCGCCGTCCTGTAGGCGGGCTGTGGTTTCCTGTCGCGGGCGCCGCTGTATTGGCTCGCCACCTCATGGAAACGCGCGAGGCAAGCGCCGGCCGCTTCGGCTTGCCGCGCGTCGCCCGCCCTGAACGGCTCACCCGGCGAATAAGGATGCAGGGCGAAGAACCTGCCCCCCTTCTCGACCCACGTCTGGCCCTCCCGCGTCACTACCGCACGGGAAACCGGTAGGCCGCCGTCGGCCAGCCAGTCCGCGAGCCCGTGCTCAAAGGCTAGGTCAGCGGGGGAGCCGTTCGACCGGCACTCCCTGAGCACGTATTCGCCGCCTGCGGTGCTGACGCGCCACGGCCGGCGGGGATCGCAGTCGAGCGGCTCCGTCTCGTGAAGCTGCCCCAGGTCATATGCCCTGAGGACGTCCCTGACCTCTGCTTCGTTCATCACGCCCCAAGTCTATCGCGATCCGCTGACGGCCCGCTCATAGACGACCCGGCCGCCCAGGATGGTCATTTCCACCTGGACGCCCGGGATCTCCTCGGGCGGGATCGCGAACAGATCACGGGATAGGATAACCATGTCCGCCAGCTTGCCGGCCTCGATGGAGCCCTTGTTCTGCTCCTGAAACTCGGCAAAGGCGGAACCCAGCGTGTAATCACGCACCGCCTCGGCCAGACTCACGCGCTCCTCCGGATGCCATCCGCCGTCCGGCTCCCCGGCTGGCGATTGGCGGGTGACGGCCGCGTGAATGCTGATGAGCGGGTCCAGCGCCTCGACGGGCCAGTCCGTGCCCAGCGCCACGCGGGCTCCCGCATCGACAAGCGACCGGTAGGGATAAGCGAATCGGGTACGGGCGCCGAGCCTCTTGCCCACCCAGCGCATGTCATCCGTGCAATGGGACGGCTGGACCGACGCAATGACGCCGACTCGGGCGAACCGCGCGCGGTCCTCGGGCTGGACTACCTGGGCGTGTTCGACGCGGTGGCGTGCTCCCCGCCGGCCGTTCCGTTCGGCAGCGTACTGGAAAGCGTCGAGCGCCATGCGCGTCGCTCTGTCCCCGATGGCGTGCATGGCAATCTGCAGCCCCGCCGCGTCGGCTTCGGCCACCAGGCTCCGCAGTTCCTCCTCCTCGTAGATCGCCAGGCCGCTGCTGGTCGGCTGGTCGTCATAGGGCTCAAAGAGCAGCGCCGACCCGGCGCCGAGCGAACCGTCCGCGAAGAGCTTCACCGCACCGGTCCGCACGAGCGACCCGCCCGCCGCCCCGGCCCTCGATTCCTCAACGGCTGCGCCGACATCCGGCAGGGCCACGCGCGCCCGCACGTGCAGGCGCCCCTCCTCTTCCAGCCGGCGCAACAGGCGCAGTTCGTCCGGCGGGCCCATGGCGTGAACGCTCGTAACGCCGAGGGACGCGGCGTGCCGAATGGCCGCATCGGCGGCGCGGGCACGCTGCTCGTCACTCGGCTCGGGTATCTCCCGACGGACCAGGCCCTGGGCTGCGTCGATCAGGATGCCGGTCGGTTCTCCGGTGTCCGGATCACGTTCGATGTGCCCGCCCCGCGGGTCCGGAGTATCTCTGCCGACGCCGGCCCGCTCGAGCGCGAGCGTGTTGGCCACGGCAATGTGCCCGTCGAGCCGGCTGAGAAGCACGGGGTTTTCCGGCGCCGCACGATCCACAAGCTGTCTGTTCGGACGCCGCTGGCCGGGCCAGGCCTCATGGTCCCACCGGCCGCCCGTCACCCACTCCCCTGCGAGGACATCCGCCACGTGATCCCCCAGCAGCCTGGCGAACTCCCGTTCGTCCCTCGCCGGACGCAGGTCAACCCCTCGCAGGTGCAGCCCACCTTGCAGGAAGTGCACGTGGGAATCGTTGAAACCGGGCAAGACGAGCCGGCCGCCCGCGTCCACGACAGTCGCGTCCCGACCGATCGCGGCCGTGACCTCGCCGTCCGAACCGACGACGGCGATGCGCCCGCTGGCGACGCCAACCGCCTGAGCCGTGGGCCGGGCGGCGTTGCCGGTCCATATCCTCGCGTTGACGATGGCGAGCTCTGACACGTGGGTGCAGCTTATCTGGTGGCGAGGAGCCGTCGTACGCTCGCAGCCAGCCCGCCTGCGTCCAGCCCGCAGATGGCCAGTTGCTCTTCGCGGCTGGCGTGGGGAATGAGCTCCAGCGGCACGGCAGCCTGATGGACGTGCCGCATGTCTGTGCCCCGCTGCGCCAGGGCTTCCAGCACGGCGGAGCCGAAGCCGCCGGCCACCGAATGGTCCTCCGCAAGCAGGACGGCACGATGGGTTTCGACGGTCGCCGCTATCGTCTCCACGTCGAGCGGCCGGGCGAAGCGCGCGTTGACCACGGTTATGTCCAGCCCGTCTTCTTGCTTCAGGATTCGGGCGGCCTCGAGCGCCCGCCGCACCAGGGCCCCGTACGCAATGATGGCGCAATCGGCGCCGCTCAGGCAGACCTCCGCCTCGCCGATGCCGAACCGGGGGCCCGGCGCCGCCTCATCCGTCGGCGGGACGGTCTCCCTCGGGTAGCGGATGGCCGCCGGGGCGTCGCCGGCCAGCGCCAGTTCGAGCATATGCCTCAGTTCGGCCCCGTCCTTCGGCGCCATCACCATGAAGCCCGGAACGGCCCGGCACAGGGCAACGTCATAGAGACCGTGGTGGGTCGGCCCGTCGCTGCCGACCAGCCCGCCCCGGTCGATGCAAAGGACGACCGGCGCCTCCTGGAGCCCGACGTCGTGGAAGAGCTGGTCCGCAGCGCGCTGCAGGAACGTCGAGTAGACGGCAAAGACGGGCCGCATGCCTCCGGCGCAGAGCCCGTTCGCCAGCCCGACGGCGTGCTGCTCGCAGATGCCCACGTTGTAGAACCTGTGCGGGAACCGCTCGGCGAACTCCGACAGCCCCGTTCCTTCCGGCATGGCCGCTGTGATGGCCACGATCCTTTCGTCCCCCTCCGCAAGGTCGCACAGTGCCGCACCGAACGCGGCGGAATAGGACGTACCCTCGGAGACTTCCTCGTTACACAGCGATCCGTCCGCCAACTCGAACCTGCGGCTGCTGTGGAAGCGGGTGGGATCCTCGGAAGCCGGCTTGAAGCCGTGGCCCTTCTCGGTGACGACGTGAAGCAGGACCGGCCCTCTGATGCGCTTCAGGTGGTCGAAGGTGTCGACCATCTCCGCGATGTCATGGCCGTCGACCGGGCCGTAGTAGCCAAAGCCGAGTTCGACGAACAGGCCGCCGGGCGTGAGGGCCGACTGAACTCCCTCACGGAGTCGCGCCAGGAGCCCGTCGAACTTCTCGCCCACCAGCGGCACCATCGTCAGCACGTCGCGCAGTTCGCGCTTGATGTCGCCGTAAGGAGCGCTGGAGCGTATCTTGCTCAGGTAACGTCCTATGGCGCCCACCGTGGGCGAGATGCTCATCTTGTTGTCGTTCAGGACGACCAGCAGATCCAGCCCCAGTTCGCCCGCGTGGTTGAGGGCTTCGAACGCCATGCCGCTGGCAATGGCGCCGTCGCCGATGACGGCAGCGATCCGGCGTTCATTGCCGAGCGCCTTGTCCGCACAGGCCATGCCGAGCGCGGCGCTGATGCTGGTGGCAGTGTGACCGAAAATGAAGGGATCGTAGTCGCTTTCGCGCCGGTCCGCGAACCCGCTGATGCCGCCTTCCTGTCTCAGGGAGGCAAAACGTTCGCGCCGCCCCGTCAGTATCTTGTGCGCGTAGCACTGGTGCCCGCAGTCCCAAATCAGGCGGTCGCGCGAGAAGTCGAAGCAGTGGTGCAGGGCGAGAGTCAGCTCGACGGTCCCCAGGTTGCTGGCCAGGTGGCCGCGGTTGCGGGAGACGACTTCGATGATGAGCTGCCGGATCTCGGCAGCCAGTCGCTCCAACTGCGACCGCTGGAGGCCGCGCAGCGTGGATGGATCGTCAATGGAATCGAGCAGCTTTCCCATGGGTCCTTACCGAACGCCAGTCTATCGCGGACAGAAAAGAATGAAGACGGGGCAGTGGCCGAGCCACTTCACTTCTCCAGTTGCCCGGCCAGATGCTGCTCCAATTGCCGCACGACAGCGGCTCGCGCGTTGGCCAGGCCATCGTGTATCTCACAGCCGGCAGCGTACCTGTGTCCGCCCCCGCCGAAGAGGCAGGCCACCTGCCGGACGTCCACTTCTCCCCTGCCCCGCATGCTGACCTTGATGTAGTCGCAATCGGGTATCTCCTTGAACAGGGCCGAAACACAGACGCCCTGGATCGATACGGGCACCTCGGCGAAGCCCTCCGTGTCGAGCGCGCCCAGGGCGGTGCGGAGGAACATATCTTCCGTGATCTCCATCGTGGCAATCCGCCCCTCATTGTAGAACCGGAGCGTTCCGAGCGCCAGGTGCCGCAGCTTCACCTGCGCCGGAGAGGGAGAGAGGAAGAGCTTGCGGACGAGCTCGTGCGGACGAGCCCCAGCCCCCACGCATTCGGCGCAAACGTGCAGCGCCTGCGGCGTCGTATCCTGATGGGAGAACTGGCCCGTGTCCGTCACAATCGCCGTGAACAGGCAATCGGCCATGGGGCCGGACAGGGAAACGCCTCCCGCAGCCAGGAGATCCCTAATCATCTCGCCGCACGAACTGGCACTCGGCACCACGTAGTTGATGTCCCCGAAGAACGCGTTCCCGTCGTGATGATCGATGTTAACGGTCCGCACGCGGCCGGTGAGCCGGTCCGCCGCTTCGCCAACCCGATCGAATGTCCCGCAGTCTATGACGACCAGGTTGTAGGACTTGGGTAGCTGCGCCGGGTCCTCCTGCCGGTGCTCCATGCCCGGCAGGAAATGGAACATGACGGGCGTAGGCGGCTGGAAGAACTGATGGGCTGCCACGCCCCGATCTCGCAGCCCGTGCCATAGGGCCAGCACGGAGCCGACAGCGTCCCCGTCCAGCCGTGCGTGAGTAGTCAGAACCACGGGCAGGCCGTCGGTCAGGACGCCCCAGATCGCCTGGTGCATGTCCCTGATCTCGGAGGCGGCTTCGTCCGTCATGGTCACAGTGCCTGAGTGGAAAAAACTACGCGCAGGCAACGCCGGTGTTGCCCTGCGCGTCGCACGCCTACACGGAGAGGCCACGCCTGCACACAACGGCCCGGCCGCTCCTGCGGAACCCCGCGGCTCGCCCGTGGTGGCTGCGAATCAGTACCCGAATCCACCGACGGACTGCTGCCCTCGGCCACCGGCCGTGCCGGCAACGTCGACCAGGCCGCTGGACGTCGGGTCCATCCACGTGCCGTGGCCGCAGGTCCCCTTGATGATGAAGACCAGGTTCTCGGCCCGCGAAGTGATGGAGCTCGCGTTGCCCCCGTACTGACCATTGCGGCTGCGGCCCCCGCTGACCGTCCCGGCGTTGCGGCTCGTCCCGGCGAACTGCGGACTGAGGCCCGCGGCGCTGCCCCTGCCCGCGGTGGTGCCCCTGCCGGCGGCGGCGCCGCTTCCTCGGCCCGCACCTTGCTGGCCAAGGCCGCGATCTTCGGTGCTCACCAGCAGGTCGGTGACTTCATACACGCGAGGGACCAGGTCCCCGGCTGCACCCGCGCGGACGTAGAGGACCTCGCCGGGGTGAACGGTATAGCTGAACCCCCGCGGCTCCAGAATCAACTCCAGTATCGCCTCCAGCCGCACCTGCTTGAGGTGCAGATGGATCGGCTCGGCATCGGCGCGAACATCCGAGCTCAAAGCCATGTTGACTCCCGTCACCTCCCTCACGTACGCAAGCGCGTCATTCAGGGACACGCCGTCAAAATCAACGCTCATCTTGGTCGCCAGGACGTTCTTCACGCGCGGCGGTGCGCCGGGCTGAGCAACAGCCGGTTTCGAAGGCCCACGAGGGGCTCGCACCTCGCTGCTCGCCGCTGGCGCGGGCCTGCCCGCCAGTCGGGGGGAAGGGACCGCGAGGGCGTCCGCCCACTCGACGCGCGCCACACGCCACGCCGGCAGCGTCAGGACGCCATCCTCGGTCTTGACCGTTACCTCGCCACGTGCCGTGGCCACGTCACCGGTCAGTCTGGTCCCGTTCCTGAGCAAGACGCTGTCCGCCTCTGCACGCGTGGCGCACAACGCCAACACGACCCCAACAAGAAACGCCGCCCGTCTGACCGCACGCATCTTTCCGCTCCGCTAAAGGAATCAGTCAGATGACCATTGTACTGCGGCACGCGCAGCGACGTCAACCCCTCCAGAGGTACCTCAGGCGAGTGCATGACGCCGTGGACGGCGGGGCCACCCTCACGGCCCCCTCGTCAGGGCTAACGCCGCGAAGAAGCCGTCAAGGTGCCGATCCGATACGGAGAACGCCCCCAGGGGGGACTCGTTAGCCCGGCCGTGCCAGTCTGAGCCGCCGGTGCAGAACAGGCCGAAGTGCTCGGCGGCTTTCTCGACGTATAGCTGCTCGTTGCCCGTCAGGGCGGGGCGGTACGCTTCGACTCCGTCCAGGCCCATGGCGGCCAGAGGATCGATCCAACGATCGACCATCGCGATGCTGGGGTGGGCCAGGACGGCCAGGCCGCCCGCTTCGTGAACACCTTCAATACAGCGACGTGGGCTGAACTGCCTCATGGGCACAAAAGCGGTCCCGTCTCTGCCCAGATACCGCGAGAACGCCTGGCCCAGGGTGGAGACGACACCGTGTCTGACCAGCATTTCGGCCAGCACGGGGCGGCCCAGGTACGTCCCTTCATTGGCCAAAGGGATCAGGGCAAGCTCCAACGGCACGCCCTGCTTGCGCAGCCGGTGAGCCATCTCGCGCAATTGCTCTTCCTTGCGCTGGTTGATATCTCTGCAGATCGCTCGGAGCACGACCGATTCCGGGGCAAGACCATACCCCAGCAAGTGCATCTCGTCGCCTTCAGCGGGCTGAGCGCTCAGCTCGATGCCGTAGATGAAGCGGGGACCGTGGCCCGCCAGAGCCCGATCAACGGGACGCAGCCCCGCAACCGAGTTATGATCCGCAACGGAGAAGAAGCCAAGCTCGCTTTCGACGATCTTCTGCGCCACCTCTTCGGGAGAATAGACCCCGTCGCTCACGTTCGTATGGATATGCAGGTCGCCGTAAGCCATTTGAGGGCCTCCGGGGCCATCCTGGGACGCGGCTCGCACCCCCTTCAGAAGCAGAGCCGCCGCACTCCGAGCGCTTTCTCGACCACCAGGACGTCCGCACGCGTCGTGAGGTCGAGAACTCCTCCCTGGCAAAACATCACGCGGAAGCCGGCGGGCTCCCGCTCCAGCATGTCCTCCACAGCCGCCGTCAGCTCAAGCTCTCCGCGTTCGGGGTTCGGCCGGATGCGCCGACACGACTCGAAGATGCCCGGCGTGAACCTGTACAGGTTCATGTTCACCCAGAGCCGGCCGTCCCGCATGTAACGGTCGGGGTCGGCAGGCTTCTCCACGATGCCGAGCAGTTCGCCCCCCTCGGAGGCCGTAATGACGGCGAAGTCTCTGATCCGTTCAGTTGCTATGTTGCCGCGCCGCACGAGATCGTCCCTGGAGAAGGCCGCCACCCAGCAGTCGCCGTCATCCCGTGCAGCCAGCGCAGCAAGCGCCTGGTCGGGGTACAAGTCATCCCCGTTGGCCAGGACGAACGCATCGCCGCCCACGAAGTCTTCTGCGGCCAGCACGGCGTCCGCGGTTCCAAGCGGCTCCTGCTGGACGGCGCAGTGGACTTCCACTCCTGCCGCCACCTGGACGCGACGTGCGCGCTCCCGCATGGCGTCCGCGTCCGGGGCAATCACCAGACAGATGCGCCGCAGGCCAGCGCGCATGAGGCTGTCCACGACGTAATCGAGAAACGGCCTGCTGCCCAACAACATCAGCGCTTTATGGCCCCGTTCCGCCAGCTTGGCCTGTTCCGAGTCCAGGGCCACGTCATCGCGGGCTTGCTGCATGCGCCTACCCAGCCCGCGAGCCAAGACAACGGCCTTCTCCGTCATGGAACTTGTAGCTCCCCCCACGGCCGCGCGGCATTCCCTAACCAGAAAGACTATGGTATCCCGAAAACGTCGAAATGCAAACAGAACCGGACAACTGCGTCTGCCTGGATTGCCCTCGCCCCCCGGCTACACGCGACCGTACTTGCCGGGGTAGGTCTTCCAGCGCCTGTGGCGCCAGAGCCATTCTGTCGGGGCCTCGCGGACCAACGCCTCGAGGTCCGCCGTCAGGCGCTGCATCATGCGGCGGGTCTCAGTCCGAACGTCAGCCCCGTCCTGTGGGAATACAAGGTCATGCAAAACGATCCGGAAACGCATCCGGCCCGGCATCCGCCGGGCATAGACGAAAGCGACAGGGGCGCCGGTGCGAATCGCGATCCTGGCCGGGCCCGGCGTCGTCGAGGCCGGGCGGCCGAAGAAGTCCACGAATATCCCGTCCTGCCGGGCGTCCTGGTCTATCAGGAATCCCACGTTCGATCCCTGCTTCAGCAGGCGGATGATCTGCCGCATTGCGCCGCGCTTCGGCAGCATGTGCTGGTCGGTTGTCTCCCGTATCCGACGCACGTAGTCGTTCAGAAAGGGATTGCGGAACTGCCGGCCCAGGCTCCAAACCGGGTAACCCAGCAGCGGCAACGCCGCTCCCAGCACCTCCCAATCCCCAAAGTGGCCCGTGACGAACACCACACCTGTTTCGCGCCGCGCCTGCTGCAGCCGTTCGAATCCAACGACCTCGAGGAATTCGTCCCCCTTACCTCGCGCGGCGACGCGCGCGAACTTCAGTGAGTCCACCAACATCTGAGCCAGGTTCCGGTAGACGCCCTTGAGTACTCGCACGGCCTGCGCGCGGTCAAGCGACGGAAACGCCCTCCGGATGTTCCGCACGGCATGAGTCTGCCGCCTCTTCTTGTCGAATACAGAAGCGAAGCCGCCCAGGAACCAGGTCGCCTGCGGTGACGCGCACCACGGCAGCCTCTCAAGGGGCGCAAGGACAAGCCGTACGGCGAAATAGCTCAGCCAGTCAACGGCAGTCCTGAGCAGGCGTATCTTCAACGGGAGTACCTTATCGACGAGCGCGGGCCTCCGAGCTCGAGGGCGAGGCGTCCGGGCGCGGCGCACGTCTTGCGCGAGTTTCAGCGGGCGGCCTCCACGGCGTCTCGTTCCAGCACTTCGCGCAGGAAGCGGCCGGTGTGACTGCCCTTGGACCGGGCAATCTGTTCGGGCGTGCCGGCGGCAACGACGTGACCGCCCTCCTCCCCCTGCTCTGGGCCAAGGTCTACCACGTAATCTGCATACTTAATCACGTCCAGGTTGTGCTCGACCACCAGAACCGTATGCCCGGCGTCAACCAGCGATTGAAAGCATGAGAGCAGCTTGCGTATGTCCTCGAAGTGCAGGCCCACGGTCGGCTCGTCGAAGACGAAGAGCAGCTTCTCTTTCCCGCCCGCTGCCATGTGCGAGGCCAGCTTCAAGCGCTGCGCCTCTCCTCCGGACAGAGTCGTTGCCGGCTGGCCCAGCCTGACGTAACCAAGCCCCGTCCTCGAAAGATAACGCAACCGCCTGACGATGTTCCTCTGATCCGCAAAGAAGTTTAAGGCCTCGTCAGCCGTCATTTCAAGCACGTCATGGATAGAATGGCCCTTGTACTTCACGTCCAGGGCGTCCTTGCGCTAGCGCCG
>Ga0114922_10000551_pt1 | contig 35925 bp, 33 predicted proteins | sample AartaG_FD_100975 | JGI IMG/M metagenome (GOLD analysis project Ga0114922, IMG submission 100975) | Deep subsurface microbial communities from Aarhus Bay to uncover new lineages of life (NeLLi) - Aarhus_00045 metaG | ecosystem: Environmental > Aquatic > Marine > Oceanic > Sediment | place... | reverse complement strand
GGACCTGTGCCGGGGGCTTTTATTTCGGACAGGTTTTTTTTATTTGTCATTCCTGCAAAAGCAGGAATCCAGAGTCCTTCAAGCGAGATACGAACTAAGCTTGTCCCGAGCAAGGTCGAGGGAAGATACGAGATACGCGGCCGATGGCCGCTATAGCCGAGCTAAGAGGATTTTAGTTTATTGGCCAGCCGACGCGATTAGCGATTCTTGCCCTCGCCGTCCGGCAGCAGCTCCAGCACCGAGAACACCGGGCAGTGATCTGAGGCAACTTTCTCATCTATCACACGTACATCCACTACCTTCCATCGGTCCTTCGGTTTGTACATAATGTAGTCGATTTTTCTTCTGGGCCTGACGGAGGGAGCTGTCGGCTGCGGTTCACCTTGAGCGGCATAAGACCATTGTCGACTGAGAAGATTGATTGGGTCGCTGCCGGGGACCGCGTTCAGATCGCCCGCCAGGACTATCGGAAGGTCATAATTCTCGTACAACTCCATGATACGGCTTGCCTGCATCATCCTATTGCTCTGGTCACGCAGATGATCCAGGTGCGTACCTACAAACGCTATTTTCGCTCCACTCGGCAGTTCTATCTGAACTTCCAGGGCGGTTCGAGGCTCAGCTTTAGCGCTGTGCGGCAGCGGGTTGTTCTTCGTATCGAGGACAGGATAGCGGGAAAGAACCGCTTCTCCATACCCACCACCGGCGTAGTCCATAGCTTTTCCGAACACTCCCTGCATACCGGTGCGTTTGCTTAATTCGGCTGTCAGGTCGAGCCCTTTGGCGCGTGTCGTCTTGTTGTCAACTTCCTGAAGCGCGACCAGATCGGGTTCGAGCGAGTTTATTATCCTGGCAACGGCATCCAGATTTGAACCGCCGTTGGCGTCCTCGCCGTGGTAGATATTGTACGTTAAAATCGCGACCCTCCTCGGCGGTTCGAGTTTTGCACCGGCACAACCTCCGGCACACACGCTGACAGCTCATATGATCAGCAGAACTCTTAACGCAATTGAAAAAGTCTTCATATTGTATGACCTCCCAGTAATCTCGTATCCACCTAACAGAATAATCTACCACGCAGCCAATAAATACGCTGCACTACTTTGCTCGTTACCACCAAGAACTATTTTATTGGCCAGACGCTGTGGGCATCGACTTTGCCGGTCTTGTCGTTGTACAGCCATACGTGGTTCTCAAAATCAAAATTCTAGGATTCTCCTTGATTATAATTGTGCCTTAGCTTCCACATTGTAAATTGATGTAAGGTCCATGATTATTTCTTTTCCCAGGTCTTTTTTAATTCTTCCTCTATTATCAAATAAATTTGCAGAATACGTTCTACAGAAATGCTCACAATTCTCTAGCATCAGCGATGGTTCATACGCTCTATCCACCTGCGATATATCTTCACCTTTTGGATACAGTAAAACACCGTGGAATGATTTAAAATGGACATTATACACAAACATCTGTCTTAGGTCACTATCATGTGGTCCTTCACTAGCAAGCACTTTCCACTTTGTATCTATGATTACTCTATGTTGCTCATCATCAATCATGTATTCCAGGATGATATCAGGTCGAACGCTTCTACCTTGCCAGAACTCACGGCTTGTCTGCCCTTTAATATGTAGTTTATATTCACCAAAGTTGTTTTCTTCTCTTTTCAACCTCCTGTAAATAAATTTTTCAAAAAGCTTATTCATGTCAAAAAGAATTGCCATGATATTCTCTCTGCCACCTTTTAAATCAGGTGAAAAGTTGAGAATAATAAGCCTAGCAAGCTGAATTGCTTGCCTATATGCTTCAGTGATACGGCTAAATCTTAGGTTTTTGAATGTATTCTCGTTTACATTGATATCGCTCACTTCTTCAAAAGATAACTGGAGATTTCTTGCACTTTTAATTAGACCTGGATTATTTGTTACACTGACAAGAACATTTAAAGCTTTATTTAATATTCGATTGAAGACGTTATTCCTGTCGTAAACCTGATGTGCAGTATAAAATCTTTCTTTATGAATAAGATTCTCAGAAATATTCCTGCTGAAAATAAGCATGCCCTTTAACTTGTATAAATTACTTTCTTCGAGTCTATATTGCTTGACTAATCCATGATGAATAAGGGATTGAACTTCATTAAGAAATGTTTCAAAGTACAAGTCAATTAACGAAGCGGATCTTAATTTCAGATTAGCATTTGTAAGGTTTTCCAATTTAATGAAGCCACATTCTCTAAGCATATCAACAAGTGTATCGTGCCATTTATTTTTGGAAGATTCATCATCAACACTACTTTTATCTGCCTTTGGAAGAATCTCAATTATTACGTCACCAATTTGGATTACACCCACATACTGTTTGAAATAAATTCTTTTGTTACCCACTGAGAAAAACTTGTTTCCGTGTTTCTCATTATAATGAATGAGACGTTTAAAATGCTCTTCCTTAAATGTATCATCAAGGCTTAAAGTGCTATATTCAAAAACTTTTTTTATTTTATTATTCATAAATAGCCCTGAATTGTTCCATGTTATCGAACTTCAAAGGGTTTTTTATTTCGTAGACATCTTTTCTTTCAAAGTCATCAAGCTTACTTTCAAAGCCAAGTGCAAATTTTAGTGTGTCATTGCCCACATACTTTTTCTTTTCAACAAAAGCTCTTCCAAGCACCATTCCAATTTTTATAGGGTCTCCGTAAAAATATTCTTCAAGTAGAGGAAGTATTCTGACAGCAAATATTTGTTTTAAGTCTTCTTCAGGGTTTTTTGAATCTTCAAGCCTCATGAAATAAGAATGGCCTATACAATGGTCTTTATCAAGCAACGCTTCGATACGATTGTTAATAGCCCTTAAGATGGCTCGCAGATCTACTTTGAGCTTGCTAGGCTGTTGAATTAGGGACAAATCTGTTGTCTTTTCAATAAAAGTAAATCTTCTTCTCAAGGCAGTATCCAGTGCTTCAACACTTCTATCAGCTGTATTCATTGTACCAATGATGTGTAGATTTGGAGGTACTGTAAACTCTGTTTTCGAGTATGGAAGAATTGTTGATAAAGCTTCCTTCAATCCAGCCCTTTTGTCAGGTTCAATTAAAGTAATCAACTCCCCAAAAATATTAGCAATATTCCCACGGTTTATTTCATCTATAATCAAAACATAGTTTTCAACATCCTCAGGATACTCTTTGAAAGCAAAATCGGAAACTAGCTCCTTTTTTGTCTCATAATTAATATCTTCTTGAGACTCTTCATCAGTTAATTCTAACTTAGGTAGCTTTCGTTCGAATTTTTTTAACTCGTTAAATATCGTCCAGTAAAAAGTCGCATTACAACCACCAATTATATTTCTAATATCATCGTGAATATTTTCAATTTCATCGATCTTCGAAAAAGCTTTGTAAAGTTGAGACAAACGTGCTTTTGAAACAAGATAACTTATAGCTCCTTCTTTGGGCTTAAGCACGATATTGTTTAACTTGTTTACTTCGACTATATGTACTTCTTTGTTTGTTTTAGACTTAAAGAAAACACTACTGTTTTCCAATTTCAGCTTCTTGATATTAGCTATGAACTCCAAATATAAGCTATTAAAATCGGTCCTCTTTAAGCCGCCATTTTTTCTTTGTAGTGCACAATATATAGCGTATGTGCCGTTGACACACATTCGCTTAAAGATTCCATCCTCTATTTTATATTTAAGAAACTCATCTTTTTCTTCAGGTTCAATCGGTTTAATACCTTCGATGAAATCCTCATAGCTGAAGGATTGATGGAATGAGACAAAACCGACTCTTTCGTCTTTTTGGAAACCTTCAAATCTCTCTCGGAGCATAACTCTATCTTCTTGTTCATACGAGTCGATATCTTTATTTTCAATTATTGATAGGGCATAATTGATTGTGCTATAGGTTTTTCCTGTTCCAGGTGGTCCATAGAGAATAATGTTCTTTGACTGTAACTTTTTGATATTCTCTGATTGTTGTTCTTTTTCGTCGATGATACGAAGATATTCTTGGAGAAGTGGATTGTCTGTAATTTCGATGAGAGTCTTATCCCAATTATTTTTTGGGACTTGCCATTCTCCAACTTTAAGCCAATTTACTTTTCTAATGTTCATATGCTCAGAAGCTTTTTCGTCATATTCATGAGAACCCACAACTTCACCGAGACCTAAAATGACGGAGTGTCCTTTCTTGGCTAAAAGCCTATCACCGACTTTCATCGTATAAGTAAAATCATAGCATGTCTTAGCGTCGTTTATGGGCTTCCTTTTTCTGTTATATGCTTTCTTAATAGCTTCAATTAAGTCTGTCTTACTTTTGTATTGTTTGAGATTTCCTATTTCATTCCAGCCTATAGTGGCAACTCCTTTTTCTTTCCACATGTCCCATAAGATAGCACCTCCACCAGGAGATATACCCCAATATCGAATATCCTCCGGCAGTGGTTTATTCTTGTCTTTCCATGCGTCAAAAGACAATTCGAAGAAAGGAGTTTTAGTGTTATTTTTAACTTCATTTAGAATATTAATGTATTCTTCATAATCTTGGAATTTGGTGTTAATTTTATATTTTTTCTTAAGATACTGACGGTTTACGCTATCAAGGCTAATATATTTATCTGGATTGACCCAAAATAATGCCATCGTGATATTAATATTTATGCCCTTTTTTGAAATGATACCATCAAAAGTTTCTGCAGTGACCTCTCCTATAATAGCTTCTCTGCATAATTTCCATAAATTGGGAATGTCTTCGCTACCTCTATTCTTTTTCCACCCAAAAAACCAAGATTTCAAACTACTCACTACAGGAGTGCCAGAAAAATCTTGTGGTACAGGACTTTTGAGATCAAATCTCTCTTTCAAAATTGTTAGGATTCTTGTCTTCTTCTCGTTGGTAATACCTCTGTTCCAATTTGCAAAGAAGGTAAAGGGATCTATCTCGCTAAGTGGTATCTCCTTGTCGTTTTTTCCGGTATCTTTAAGTCTTATTGTCGGTAGTTTATTCTCTTTTAATTCTTTTAATATATCAATCAATTCCTGTTGCCTGTTTTCATAATCTAATATTTTGAAAGCTATTTCTTTGTAAATTTGTACCCATGAAAATCTATCCATTGTTTATTCCCTTCTATTTATTTTATTGGCCAGCCGCCGTGGGCGTTGCCGGCTTTGTTCGTTACGTCCCAGCCTAATTCTTCGAAAAATGGGTCTATGAATTCTCTGCGAAGCTGGGTCTGGTTGTATTGCTGCGATTGGAGTGCTTTGGCATTCCTATCAAAGGTTTCAATCAGTTCCACAACTCTGGAAGGTACGCTATTCATCAGGCAATTTTTCCGCCATTTCTCTATTTCCTAAAAATAACCCCACGTGCTGCAAACCTCTCGGAAAATCAAAATTACCACTCAAGAGACGGAAAATCAACTAAATTCCCCCCAAAAATTACGCTTCACTCTTCACGCAATACTCAATACGCAATACTCAATACGAGTTTCGTCTCTCGGACATTTTTTACGAATTGACTTGAAATTTAATAAAAAATATGGTATAATACCCACCTGTTAGCTAAAAGGCTAACATAAAACGCCAGCAGGCGAAGTTCACTGCCAGAATGCACCGCAAAGCTTATCCCCGAATGTCGTAGTCGGGGATCCAGATTAACCATTAGTCTGTTGTCTATAGTAAACAGCCAATTAACCATTTTAACCATATTAACTAAATTAACCAATGAACCATGAACCATGAACTATGAACTATGAACCTTTTACAAGCATCGAGAATCCAACTTTAGCTCACTTTAGGCACTTTATCCCCCAGGGATTTAGTTCACTCTTCACTAATTTGCCCACTACATCTGTAGAGGATTCTCTACAAATCAACCTTTTTATGTAAAACAAACCCAATTTCCGAAAGGCCAAAATGAACGTAACCTCACTAATAACAATGAATTATGAAATATTTATCCCGCTGGCGGGATATAAAAACAAACCCAATTCAAACCCAAACAAAGCCAATTCCCTTAGAGCAAGAATGAATGTAAACTCACTTATAACAAAGGATTACAGAAAAAAAGATGATTTCGCAGTCCAAAAAAACAAACCCAATCCGTCAGGCCTGCGTTGTTTGCTAAGGAGTCCGTCGATGCGGCGCCGGATGACGCATTGCCGGACTGATCAAACCCAATTTCAAAAACCTCAAAAATTTTCTGGACAATCCATGAAGAAGCGGTTAGAATTAAGGTTTTGGATAAATTGTCAATTTCAGGTTCGTGTTAATTAGAGGTATCTAATTATGGCGCATAAAAAAGGACAAGGCTCTTCGAGAAACGGCAGAGACAGCAATCCGCAGTACAGAGGCGTAAAGCTGTTCGGCGGCCAGCAGGTTTCCGCCGGCTCTATTATCGTCCGCCAGTGCGGAACAAAGTTCTTCCCCGGCTCAAATGTCGGTATGGGCAGAGACTACACATTATTCGCCACCACAGATGGGAAAATCCGTTTCCAGGGCCGAAAAGTCCACGTCGTCTGACAAAAAACTAAAAATACCTGGTAAAGCAAGTAGGATGGTTTTACGCCATCCTTTTTTTATATACAATACGCAATACGAGAAATATGTTTATCGACGAGGCACAAATCCAGATCAAAGCCGGCGACGGCGGCCACGGGTGCATCAGCTTCCGCCGTGAAAAGTTCATCCCCAAAGGCGGGCCGGATGGCGGCGATGGGGGAAGAGGAGGCAATGTTTATCTCCAGGCCGTCAAAAATCTCGATACATTATTAGACTTCGCCGGCAAACATCACTGGCATGCCCGGAAAGGTCAGCCCGGTTCAGGCAACAACAAACATGGAGCAAACGGCCAGGACCTGATAATCAAAGTCCCGCCGGGCACGCTGATTTACGATACCGAACTGGATTTACTTCTCAAAGATATGGACGAGGTCGGCCTGAAGGTATGTGTCTGTCGCGGCGGAAGAGGCGGAAGAGGCAATAAGGCCTTTGCGACGTCGATAAATCAGACTCCAAGAAATGCCGAACCCGGCAAAAAAGGCCAGGAAAGAAATATCCGCCTTGAATTAAAACTCATCGCTGACGTGGGCTTAGTCGGTATGCCGAACGCCGGCAAAAGCACGCTTATCTCTCGCTGCTCAGCGGCCAGGCCGAAAATCGCCGATTATCCTTTCACCACAGTCGAGCCGGTGCTCGGCATTGTCGAGCTGAGCGATTTTCGCCGGTTCGTTATGGCCGACATCCCCGGCCTTATCGAAGGCGCCCATGACGGTGCAGGTCTGGGCTACACATTCCTCAAACACATAGAAAGAACTGCAATAATAGCTCATATTATTGATATTATGCCGATGGACGGCTCAGACCCTGCCGAAAACTATAAAGCAATCCGCCACGAATTAGAGCTGTATAGCAAGGTTCTGGCACAAAAGCAGGAAGTTATCATCGCCAATAAGACAGACCTCGACCCCGATGGAAAAGTAGTAGAGGATTTGAGAAAAAAGTTGAATAAAGAGGTTCACCCAATCTCAGCGGTTACCGGCTCCGGAATAAAAGAATTGAGCGAATTCTTATGGCAAAAGGTAAAAGAACTAAAAAGTTTATCCTGAGCTTATTTATCCATTGCCTGTAATGTAACAGGAATTTTATATACTTTCTTTTCTTTTTCTAATTCTACAGTTACTTCAGTTGAATGATATTTGCTACTGAACTCATTGATAGCATTTTTGACTTCCATGTTTACTTCTCGTTCATATTCCCAATAGTGCATTTGCCATATGTTCGGTTTACAAATCCATAAGATTAACGGTTCTATGTATGGTGATTCTTCAATAATGCATATACCTTTTTTATCTGTCTTGCCGTTTAACTTTGAAGTGTACCATATTCTTTCTGTATTGCCCGGACTGCATATACCGACAGGAATGCCCTCCAATACATTTCCCTTCGAGTCTTTAACTTCAATTTCGAGTGTAATATCAGGTCTGTGCGGCACAATCTCAACCCAATAGTCCTTCTTGCCGGGCTCGAATTTAATGGGCTTCTCTATCATAAGATAATATATAAACTTGTGACCGCGAGTTAATTCCGTCTCTCCCCAATCACGCGGTTTCTCATCTGTTCTCATTTCCACCCTGATACCAGGTACCATTGGCACGCCAGTCAGTTCAAATCTGCCTTGTGAGTCAACTATACCATCCTCTAAATCAAAGTCCCTATATTCAACCCAGTGCCCATGCAAGTCCCTTTTCACTCGTACTGTAACTTTCCAGCCGACCAGTGGTTTGCCATGATTATCGATCACGGTGCCGCGAATCGTTGCGTCTCCTCTGGGTAGCATGAAATCGCACCCTTCTTCCTGGAAAATTTCTTTAGCTTCCGATACATAACCATCCGCTTTAACTTCCAATCGAGCCTTGTGCCACACATCAGGCAAATTAGCCAATGCGTAATAGCCGTTTTTGTCCGTTAATGTAAAAGTCTTGCCTCTAAGCTCATCAACATTTAAGGATGATATCATCGTTTTTTCTTTGTCCGTACGGCCCAAATCGCGGATCTCAATCTCATTTTCACCAACTGCAATTTCCATATAGTCCATCCAAACAACCGCATTTGCTATCGGTTTATCCGACCGGTCGGTTATTTGTCCGGTTATGACACTGGCCGGCGTCATCTTAAGCACAATGTCCCTTACTTCACTTGGATTGCGGTCTGTTTCATTTTTGAATATCATCCTGCCCGGGTCACCGGGGATAAATTCGAGCAGTTTCTTCTCCTCCACTAAATGAATATCAACGCCACTGCCTTGTTCAAGTTTTGTCTTCCCATCATCAGGTCTAAAGAGGGGGCGCAGCTCATGCCTTGGATTCCGCAGCAATGTCCAGGCGACGCGGTTCGGATCATTACTCTTGAAAGCTCGAACAATCATTGGAAACCGGCCAAATGAAAGGCGTCCCGGGTGTAATTTCACTGCAAAATATCCCTTTTCATTTGTCCTGCCCTGCAGGTCCCTATACGAAGCACAAACCTCGGCGCCTGCAATGGCTTTGCCTTCTTCGTCTATCACTTTGCCGTTGAATAATCGGGTCTTGATCCTCGGTAATTCTATATAACCCAGCGGGATGGCAAGACTGAATTTTTCCACAGGAATTGGGTGGTAGTCGTATATGACTTCCAGGGACAATACTTGTTGCTTATATTTCTCTGTAACATCAGCAGCTATGCGTACCGGCAGATTACTTTCAGCGTCAACCCAGGCTTTACCCTTCCAAATGTCACGATAGGTTACTTCATAGACGCGTATGGTGCTGGTGCTCTCGTCGGGCAATTCGGTTGCTCTGTAAGGTGTGTCTTCATCCCTGAACAAAAGGATAATCTCGAAATTACCTGTTTCCATATAGTCTTCAAAGGGTGAATACGAATCGCTCAACTGTGCAGTCTTTTTTTCAGTATCAAGAGTCAGCCTATTGATACCATCGTCTATTGTTATCTCATTGGGAGGGTCTTCATCGTAAATCATAGTTCCGTTTTTTAACCATGCGTGACTTTCAACAACCAGACCGTCGGCTTTAGTGATTTTTGATAATATGTGAATGTTGTCGGCGTTCTTAATTGCTTTGACAACTTCTGCCCAGGCGGTTGTGCCGTTGAATCCTTTGATACCTATTATTACGGCGATAGTAATCGCCGCTGCCGCGGCTAACTTTGTTATTTTGCTTTTCATGATAATTCTCCATATATTTGGCCCAGCCGAAACCGATTGCGTCTTTTCCGATTTGTCGAGTGCTGTTAAAACGTCGTTAATAATCCTGTCATCGACTTTCGAATTGACCGTAATGTCTGATTTGGCAAACAATCTTTTTATCTTTTCTGCTGAGTTCATTTTTATACCTCACTATCCAGTATCGACCGCAATTTGCGAATTCCATACCTGTATCGGCCCTTAACCGTATTTACAGAGATGCCCAAGGATTTAGCGATAATCCTAAATCGCATTTGGCCGTGTATATGCAGCACAATCGCTTCTCTTTGCTCGTGCGGCAACGTAGCCAGCGCCGAACTTAGCAGTTGTAACTCTTCATTGCATATAATAAGACGGCTTGGTTCGCTCAAATCCAAGGGAACCGAGCAAGCCTGCTCCGGACCGAGAGGCTGGCTTTGCTTTTTCCGCATCAGGTCGCGAACCCGATTGGCGACGCATGTAGCCAAATAAGCTTTAAGACTGCCGGTGAGCTCGAAGTTCGCAAAATTCTGGGCGAAGGTTACGAAAACATCATGAACGGCATCTTCTGCAACATTAACATCATGTGAAAGAGCGATAGCCAAGATCAGCAAGCTATCTCTGTACTTTTCATAGATGCCGCGCAGAGCATCCCTGCTTCCTTGTTTACGCCTGGCCATACGCAAGCTGTCTGTCATTAAACAACCTCATAGATGAGCAATGAACGTTCACTACCTCATATAACGATTCAATTGGCTGTTTGGGTATAAAGAAAATTGAATATTTCACAATTTTAGGAGATTCCTGGCTGAAAAGCGCACAAAAAAGGCCGAGCCAAAGTAAGCCCGGCCTGCATTTTTAATAAGAAATTGCTCAGAATTGATATTTTGTTCGTAGCCAGCAACTGAGTTCAAGAATAAACTCATTGTCTTTATCCGTTGCTTTCAACACTGGTGTGTAACGGACATTGCGATGTTTACCGTCCGGCCAATTGTCACCTCCAAGGGCTGCTTTGACTCCCTGATTCGGCCACAGTGGACACCTTTTCGCTGTGATACTTCGATATCCTTCATCGATAATGAACGTCATCTCCATGAAGTAAATAGGACCGCCCGTTATCTCATATCTCTCACGATATGGTATTAGTAAATCTTTAGCTGGCCCATCGAATTTCTCATGCAAACGTACTATTGCTTTTTTAATTCCGGGTGAATTATTGACCTCAATTTCGACCGGGTCACCTCCAAGAATAACTCGGCCGACACCATGCGGAGGCTTCGTTTCCGTTGGCGGTTCGAAAAACTCTAAAGGTTTTTCAGGCTCCTCGTAATCAAAGAGTAACAGGTGACTAACGCAATACCATTTCTCTATTTTAAAGTAGGTTTTGATTTGTATCGGCATCAGAGAATTTCTGCCGACAGTCACAGAAATTTTTTCTATCCAGCCAGATTCCCTAGTAGGTGGTTCAAAATCATAAATCAAAAAATCAGAACTCACAAATTCAGGTGTTTTATTATTGAACTGGGAAAAATCAAGGGATAAGATTCCCTCCGTTATTGCTTCAAAAAAAGTTTTATGCTTACTTAAATCTGATTTTCCAATGGCAGTTACATTATTATGTCTATCGAAGATCTTATACGTCTTACCATTATCAAATGACTGATAGCCTCCATAACTGCCATACCCCCCACAGCTTCGGCTTCGTAATTGCCCATGAGCATACCATCCTTCACGTATAGAAGGGAAACTGTTTTCGTGGTTTTCTACTTCATAAAAATGTACATGATCCACATCATTTAACCGACGAGTAATATTGGCCCAGGCGACACTCGTGCCGTCAGGTGAACCACCAATGTAATTAATACCAAGTATTACAGCGATTATTATCACTGCCGCAGCGGCTAATTTCGTTATTTTATTTCTCATAATAGTTTCTCCTGTAAACGCTAATAGATGGCTGATACGTCCTGCTTGTTTGTGATGTTTAGGGCTATGGGGTAATGAGGCCATCAACTTTTCGCGAAGGTGATTGTGATTTTGATTAAACGACTCATATACTTTATTCAAATCGTTATCCAATGGCGATTTCATCGGAAATCCCCCTTTTCAGTTAATAATCGTTCCAACCTTTTTCGTGCCCTTTCGAGAACACGATAAAAACCTGACCTCGATAATCCCAATACCTTACGGGCATTATCAGCTGAGCTGTTCTGCAGATAGAAAGCATGTAAAGCCAATCGTTCTTTTTCCGGTAGTGTTGTAATCATTTCTCGGAGCAGCTCTACCCGACTATCATCCGGCGGGTCAGGTGCAACCGCCTGGGCATCATTAAGCCCGATATTCTTGTTTTGGCTTCGTAACCTTTGGCGTTGCCATTCCTTACACCGCAGCCGGGCGATTCCAACAAGCCACTTTCCAAAACGATCCGGATCGCGCAAGTGGCCCAACTTTTCATACGCCCGCATAAATACATCCTGTGCCAGGTCCTGGGCATCGGCAAGATTGCCGGTCATATCGTAACAGACAGCCCGAACCAGCGGCGCGTAACGGTCATACAATTTTTCATAGGCTTCATTTTCGCCGGCGATTACCGCCCTAATCAGGGTTTTATCACTTGGTGTTGTCAAATCAGGGCCCTTTAGACTTTGACGTACTCTATAAATATAGTGACCGAGTGGGGCTATTTGTCCACCGGAATCTTGAAATTTTACACATTACGCAAATTATTGGTGCAAATTGATACCAGATGAAAATGCAGAATGGCCTTTATCTCCTGTAATTATCAATCTTTCACGTGGTGTTATGACAGGTTATCGTCAGGCTGTATTTTCCAGCTTATGGGAGGTTTTCGAGGTCGGCCAGGTCTTGGTGTCTGCCAGAGGCCTTTTTGTTGATTTCTGATGAGCGTTGAGTAATTTCAAGAACTCTTTGAAGTCGGGTGGCAGATGGATCGTAGCCATAGATAATTTGCCGCATCAATTCAACGGCTTCCAGACGTTCGTAAGGACTCTTGGAAAGCCAATATGATTTCTCATCTGACTTCTCGAAAAGCGAACCTACTGTAAAGGCAGTTCTTTGCAGCTTTGGAAAACTTAGATTGCCCATACAGCAATTATACCAGAAAAAGACGAGGGTGTAAACAAAACTTCCTGTCCGTAATTGGCCCCGATCTTTATGACAATTATAGAATGGCCATAAATTGACAACGGCGAAAGAATAGAGTACAAAAGGTACGGATAAATATGAACTGTAAGGTACTAATTATGAATATAATCGCAGTAGATATCGGCAATACCAACATTGATATCGGGCTTTTTCTCGATGGCAAAGAGCAGTTTATTAAATCCATCCCCGGCGGCTCACAAACAAAGCTTGAGAGTTGTTTAAAATCCGCCTGGGGTAAAATCCCCATGGCCGAAAGCTCGAAAGAGAAAAAACGCGATGGTGTAATCGTCATCAGCAGTGTAAAACCGGACTGGACCAGACTCATCCGGCAGATAGCAAAGGACGAACTCGGCGAAAAGGTTTACGTCATAGGCAAAGACATACCGCTGCCAATGACCCTCTGGGTGGATGAGCCGGACAAGGTCGGCACCGACAGGGTAGTCTCGGCGGCAGCAGCATACGCCGTCGTCGAGGATGCGGTAGTAGTGGCGGATTTCGGCACCGCTGTAACGATTGACCTTGTTGATGAAAATGGTGTTTTTCTCGGCGGCGTTATCTGCCCGGGCTTTGAAATCAGCGCAAAGGCGCTGAAAGAAAATACCGCCCAGCTGCCAAAAACAAAAATCACCAAACCGAAAACTCCGTTTGGCAAAAACACCGCCGAGGCCATAAACTGCGGGTTGTATTATTCCGCCATCGGAATGCTGGAAGAGGTTATCAGGCGTTACGCGGAGACAATCGGCAAATGGCCACAAACCATTGTTACCGGCTTGGCGGCGAAGACCATAAAGGACGACTGTGATTTCATAGACTCCTTCGTGCCTAACCTGGTCGTCAAAGGTATCACCCTGGCCTACAAAAAGTATATCGCAAAAATAGTTGAGTCTATCTGACTTGTGTGTTTCGAGCAACACCCCCTGCAGTAAAGAGAGGAGTCCGATTTATAATCTTGAGCTTCTTATGAATACTTTCGCAGCAGTAATGACCGGCAAAGGCACCGGTGCAATATCGACGGTACAGGTCTTCGGTGATTCAGCCGAGGACCTCGTGAAAAAAATATTCAAGCCGACGGGAACAAAGGCGGCTGAGTTTAAGACCGGCGAAATCCTGCTCGGCACAATCACCGACGGCAAGGAAACCATCGACCAGGTTACTATCGGTTGTGAGCAGGCTGACAGTTTCGCAATACACTGTCACGGCAATCCGCTCATTGTAGCTGACATAATGCAGCTGCTCCAGCGCTGCGGAGCTACGCTGCTGACCACAGAGCAGCTTCTAACAAAAATGCTGTCTGCACAAAAAGCCATCAATACAATTGCAGTCGAAGCTAAGCTGGCCCAGATGAAGGCCAAAACCATCGAGGGCACAAAAATAATCATAAACCAAATCGACGCCGGCTTAAGCAAAAAAGCCGCAGAGTGGCTCCAGAACGTCGACACAGTATCTCTTAAGCAAATTTCAGCAGAGGCCGAGCGGATACTTGAAAACAGTCGAACGGCAAAACTGATTATCGCCGGCTGCACAGCGGCCCTGATAGGCCCGCCGAACAGCGGTAAAAGCACACTTCTGAATCATCTGGCAGGCCGGCAAAAAGCAATAGTTACCGACATCAAGGGCACAACCAGAGACTGGGTCGAAGCTGTGTGCCGAATCGAATCTCTTTCTCTGACGTTAGTTGACACAGCAGGACTGGATGAAAAACTCCCCGCACCCAAAGATACGGTTGAAAAAGCCGCTCAGAAAAAAAGCATTCAGATTTTAGAACAGGCAGACCTTATCCTGCTCGTTCTGGATAACAACCAAACAAATGACCAGCTTGACGAGCGAATTATTGATAGAATCGCCAATAAAAGAATAATCACCGTCTTAAATAAATGCGATTTACCTGCCAGATTCGACGCCGGCAAACTACCTGAAATTTTGTCAAACTCAGTGCAGATAAGCGCTAAGGAAGGCACCGGAATCAAGGACCTGATAGTAAAAGTCCGGCAAATATGCGGTGTCACAGACTTCGTTTTGAAAACTACTGTTTGTTTTACAAACCGGCAGGAAAACCTGCTTCAACAACTAATAAACGCCAAATCTAAACAGCAGGCGGCCACCATCATAACAGAGTTGTTAAACGGCCAGCTTTGTGTATAATCTGCATCTATGGCCTTAAATACCGAAAAACTGACGCCTGCGATGAAGCAGTTTCACAAGTTCAAGCAAAAACATCCCGACTGCATACTGTTCTTTCGCATGGGCGATTTCTACGAGACCTTTTACGAAGATGCCAAAACCTGCTCAAAGGTCCTGGGCTTAACTTTGACCAGCCGAAGCAAAGGCAGCAATCCAGTCCCGTTGGCTGGCGTGCCGTATCATGCTGTTGACGGTTATCTGAAAAAGATGTTACAGGCCGGCTACAGAGTAGCCGTCTGCGAGCAGGTCGAGGACCCCAAAACCGCAAAGGGTGTCGTCAAACGCGACGTTGTTCGAATCGTGACACCCGGTACGCTGACGGATGATATGCTGCTGACCGCCAAAGAGGACAATTTCCTCTGTGCCGTCAGTCTGGGTACAAAGCACCGGGCCGTTATAAGCTGGGTAGATATTTCGACCGGCCATTTTTTCGTCCAGGAGCTGCCTGAAGAAAAGTTGCTCGATGAGCTGCTGCGATTGTCGCCGGCCGAGTGTCTGCTCGCCGACAGACGCGGTGAGCTGTTCGAAGCCGAGACAAAAAAGCTCATCAGAGACATCACGCAATTAACAAATGCCATTGTTACCGAACGTCCCGGCTGGTATTTCGACTCTTACCAGGCAAGGCAGCGCCTGCAAAAGCATTTCGGAACCGCTACGCTCGAAGGCTTCGGCATCGGCGACGATGACGATGGCCTTATTTGTCCTGCCGGCGCCGTTATCGAATACCTCAACGAGACACAAAAGACCACGCTCGGCCATATCCGGAAATTGAAAAAAATCAGTCGTCAAAACTTTCTGCAAATCGACCCGGCCAGCCTGCGGAGCCTGGAAATCCTGCGGACCATTCGTACCGAGAGCAAAAAAGGCTCACTGCTCGACTGCCTTGATGAAACAATAACCGGTATGGGCGGAAGAATGTTTAGGAACTGGCTGTGTATGCCGTTGTGCGAGCTCGGTGCCATCGAGCTGAGACAGGATGCCGTCGAAGAAATCAAAGAGGCCGATACGAAATTGGTTGAAGTTCGCAAACTCCTCTCGAACATATCCGACACAGAGCGTATCGCCGCCCGCCTCAGCACGTTCCGGGCTTCTCCGAGAGATTTGGTGGCCCTTGCTGCTACACTTCGACAAATACCTCTGCTGCGAGAAATCCTGCAGCAATTCGGCGCTGACCTGCTCGTGCAATTAGCCGGCCAGTGCGACAGTATGGACGAATTAGCCGACCTGCTCGAAGCTGCAATCAAGCCGGAACCGCCCTCGCATCTTCGCGACGGCGGAGTAATAAGAGCGGGCTTTTCCGAAGAACTTGACCGCCTGCGCTCAATCTCCAAAGACGGCCAAAGCTGGCTGAAAAACTATCAGAAAGAACAGTCTGAGCGAACCGGTATCGGCAACCTTAAAATCGGCTACAACAAGGTCTTCGGCTACTATATCGAAATAAATCACTCCTCAGCCGATAAGGTCCCCGCCGACTACGTCCGTAAGCAAACAATCAAAAACGCCGAGCGCTACATTACCGAACAGCTCAAAGAATATGAGACTCAGGCACTCAGCGCCGCCGAATCGGCACTCGAATTGGAGCAGCAGCTATTCGACCAGCTCCGCCGTCAATCCGCCCAGTACGTAAGCCAACTGCAGTCCCTTGCCGATACTATCGCTCAATGCGATTGTCTTACCGGCCTTGCATATTTAGCCAGACGACGAAACTACATCCGTCCGAAAGTAACCAACGGCGGTGAGCTTATCATTCACGAAGGCAAACATCCTGTCCTGGCTGAAACGCTCGGCCCGGAGTTTGTGCCGAACGATATCGAGCTCGGCGACGGGGCAGGTGACATTCTCGTCATTACAGGCCCCAATATGAGCGGCAAAAGCACTTATATTAGACAGATGGCACTGCTGGTCATGATGGCGCAGACCGGCTCATTCATCCCCGCCAAAGACGCCGAGATTGGTCTGGTCGATAGAATCTTCACCCGCGTGGGCGCTTCGGATGAATTAGTTCGCGGCCAATCGACATTTATGGTAGAGATGACCGAAACGGCCAACATTATCAACAACGCCACCGGTAAATCGCTTGTCATTCTCGACGAGGTCGGACGCGGCACCAGCACGTATGATGGACTGTCCCTGGCCTGGGCGATTACCGAACATCTCGCAAACAAAATAAAATGCCGAACGCTGTTTGCCACGCATTATCACGAGCTGACCGAATTGGCCGAGCTGTTTGCCAATGTCAGCAACTGCAACGTAGCCGTGCGCGAATGGATGGAAGAGGTGGTATTTTTACATAAGATTCTGCCCGGCGGAACGGACAAAAGTTACGGCATCCACGTGGCCAAATTAGCCGGACTCCCGAAAACCATCCTCGAAAGGTCAAAGGAAATTCTTGAGGAGCTCGAAAGCACCTTCCAAAAGGAAGCGAGCGGCGAGCATCTTTCCCGTCATAAGACCAAAGAACAGGACAAAGACTCTCTCTTCGTTGAGAAACATAAATCCGTATTGGACAAACTTGCTTCAACCGATGTAGATAATCTTACGCCCATCAATGCCATAAATCTGCTAAACGAAATAAAGAAAGAAATCAACAAAAAATAATAAAACGCCGGCTAAAAAATGCTTGTAAAAAGCTGATAATGTCTGCTTAATATATATAGTTGCGTATGCGGAAAATTTATTAGTAATACCTTATCACGAAAGGTGGAATTATTATGAAACGTTCTTTCACAACAAAAGTGGTCGTTCTGTTTGGTCTTTTCTTATTGCTGTCCGGATGCACCCAGGTCGAAATTACCGGCAGGAAACAGTTCAATCTCGTTCCCGACTCGCTCATGAATTCGATGAGCTTCCAGTCCTACGGCGAATTCATCTCGCAAAACAAGCTCAGTAACGATTTCAGCCAGACCCAGATGGTAAAACGCGTCGGAGCCAACATACAAAAGGCAGTCGAGCGGTACTGTTCGGAAAAAAACATTTCAGAGAAGCTTAATGGATACGACTGGGAATTTAATCTCGTCGAAGATGATTCGTTGAACGCCTGGTGCATGCCGGGGGGAAAGGTGGTTGTTTATACCGGCCTGCTTAAGGTAACCCGGAATGAGGCCGGCCTGGCAACGGTTATGGGCCATGAAATCGCACACGCCTTCGCAAAGCACGGTGCCGAAAGAATGACCCAGGGCCTTATCGTGGAGCTGGGAGGGATGGCCTTATCGACGGCTTTATCAAAAAGCCCAGAGAAAACAAAGAGCCTGTTTATGCAGTCCTATGGAATAGGCACGCAACTCGGCGTATTGCTGCCGTACAGCAGGACCCATGAAAGCGAGGCGGACCATCTGGGACTGATATTTATGGCAATGGCCGGGTACAATCCCGAGGAGGCCGTTACTTTCTGGCAGAGAATGGCCGCGGCAAAACAGGACGCCCAACAGCCGGAATTTCTGAGCACACACCCCCACGACTCGACAAGAATCAGAAACCTTCAGAACCTCATCCCCGAGGCCAAACAGTATTACAAAAGGTAGTAAACAGAAAATTGAATAGTCGCTTTCTTAGAAACCGGTAATTGTAATCCGTAACTTCTTTTTATATAATAAAACAAAAAGGAAAAGGCTAACCTATGATAAGCGATGAGACATTATCTCAGGTCAGGGAACGGCTGGTTGATGGATTTCATCCTGAGAAAATTCTACTTTTCGGCTCGCAGGCAAGGGGAACAGCCGATGACCGCAGCGACGTTGATATCCTGGTCGTGTGTTCATTTGAAGGTAAGCGCCGTCATTTAATGCTCGAAATGGACAGGGCCTTACGGGGTCTGAACTTGGCAAGAGATATAATGGTTCTTACACCGGAAGAATTTGAGCTGGACCGCCATATACCCGGTACAATCGCCAGACCTGCCTGGAAGGAAGGAAAAGTTCTTTATGAAAGTGCCTGATGAGCAAGTCTTAACAGGATTGAATAAAAACTCTCATCTGTCCAAATAATAAATGGTCAATTGTAAATATCGTAGATCCGCCGTCTTTTGACGGAGTAAATTGAAAGGCCGACCTCAACCGATATCGACCATTTAACGCCAATAGAAGCGATAAATCTGCTAAAAAAAAACAGAAATGAAATTGACGAAAAGTAGTTATCTATTTACTACAAAACTACTATTTTAGCTTAAGACTCAAATATTTTTGAAACTTAAATATTTAGCGAACCTTTTTCTAGCAACGTCAAACTGGGAAGTAAACCAATCAAATAGTTCTCTTCTCTTTTCAACCACTTTTTTTCTACTTTCCCCTCTTGGTAACGGCTGACTTTTAAGCATTTCCTCCTGACGGTGAAGAACTCCAGCGTTTTTGTAAATCTCATCCAAATACTCTGGAATGTCCTTTTTAAAGAGAAATTCACTATCTTTTGTTGATCTCAAGAATTCGTTGAGTTTTTCATCGGCAATATCACCCCTTTGGGCAATATGTCCGAGTAGGCTCATTAAAGTGTCAAATATTTTGTATCTTCTATCGAAAAGATCAATTCGAACCTTGTAACGATTAATCCTGTACTGTTGCCATGCTATATAAACTGCAAGAATAGCTATAATTGGTGTAAGAAAGCCTGCACAAACTTCCGATATTTCTCTAATACTTACGCTGATTAAAAGTTTGTCCATTATCCTCTCTTCACTCTGACTTATCTTTTATTCTTCCACTTCTTGGTCACATCAATTTTTGTCCTAATTGTGGGAACGGCGATAACAAAAACAAAAAACAAGAAGAATAGTCCGATTAAAATCTCTACTGAAACGACTAGTCTCCAGATAGGTGCAGTTGGACTAAAATCTCCGTAACCTAATGTCACAATTGTAACCAAGCTAAAATATAAAGCGTTTATGCCTATCTTTAAAGACTCCTCGAAACCTACGGGAATACTAATTATAAAACGGTCTTTGAATGGAGGTGGATAATCGTAGTAGTATAAAATATCTATCACCCAGTAGATCACAGCGAAAGACAAGACAATCTGTAAAAAATCTGCAAAAAGAAAGACGACCCATCTCTGTGCGTGACGTATAATAATATATCCGTCCTCACTTCTTGTCCATCGCCCTCTATCACTGTGAAGTAACAGAATATTCAAATGTGCTACAAACAAATCAAGAATCCTGTATATTGGTATAAACAAAAGGAAGAAAAAGAAAACACAATAAATCCATAGTAACAAATAAACAAAAGGACAAAGATAAATACAAGGGAGCGATAGCATCAGTAAAAAGAACTTGTTAAAATAAAATAATGGACCTATGAAAACTAATATCAATAACAGAACAAAGAAGCACTTAGCATAACATTCTTCAACATGGAAAAATTCATCGTTGGGATCAGAAATTGACTTCCACCATCGGTATATAGAAAATTTCCTGAGAAACAATAGAAACTCATACAGTTTATTTATGGTGGTACTTTTTCTATCATCAATCCCGATTTCTGCGATATTACGTCTTTTTTTTATATCAATACGTCTCTCGACTTGGCGGAAGGAGCGATATATGGGAATTTTCTGATACAGCCAACGGTATATAAATTTAGATATGGAACCCATCATTGTAAGCCTCAATTTTTGTAAGTTATACTTACATAGAGAAGATTTTAATTCACTTACCTCGCGAAATATAGTACCTACAATCACAAAATCAGTCAATCCAAAATCCCGTCGAAAGCCCCAACCTTTCGAATGATTAATAATTCCGCCAAAAGACAGCGGATTTTCAATATTGACTATTGGGGGTGGCGTAGTTTCGATTTATTTTTCGATTTTTCGAGGTGTGTTTTCAGGAATTTTTCGGTGGCTTTTACGGTTTCTTCCCTGACGGTTCGCGGGCTTTTTTCATAAAAACCACCTCTGGCTATTTGTAACCACTTACTTGATAAGCTCTTAATTCATATTTTTGTTCGTTAACCATGACAGTGCAAGTTAACACAGGTTAACCTGGCTAATCAAAGTTAACAACGTAGGTTAACCTCTACGAGTCAAGTTAACATAGAATGTCAAACAAAATTCCGTAAAACTTTAATGTGGAAGTCCTTTGTTCCGATGCTGCTGTGTGTTCTGAACTGCGGCCGAGGCGGCCATGGCGCCTGTTGAGAAGCATATCTGGAGGTTGTATCCGCCACAGGGGCCGTCAACGTCGAGCACCTCGCCTGCGAAAAACAGGCCCGGGCAAAGTTTTGATTCCATGGTTTTAGGCTCAATCTCTTTCAGGCTGACGCCGCCGCGGGTTACCGTCGCCTCGGCAATCGGTCTGGTTCGTGTGATTGAAAGAGACAGGGCCTTGATGGTTGAGGCCAGCTTTTTTCGAACATCTTTTTTGAGCCGGCCCGCCGGAAACCCGCCATCACAGCCGGCCCGCTCGCACAAAAAGATTGCCAGCCGCCTTGGCAGGAATTCAGCAAGTATATTAACGGTTTTCTTTTTGGGATTGGCGCTTATAAGGGCGGTAATTTCTTTATCAAGACCGGATTGTTCAAGGGGCGGTGCAAGGTCCAGAGTAATTTCGATTGGAGCTTTTTCAGCGGGTAGATAATCGGTCAGATGCCGGCTCATATCGAGCACAGCCGGGCCGCCGATGCCGTCATCAGTGAAAATAAGCGCTCCGGCGGTGGCAATCTTTTTATTATTGATGCGGGCCGAGATTCTGACATATTCGACAGGAGTGCCTGCTAATTGTGCGGGCCAGTCTTCAAGGGTTACCAGCGGGACCAGAGAGGCTCTGGTTTGGGTTATATGATGACCGAAGCTTCGGGCGAACCGGTAGCCGTCACCTGTGCAGCCGGTCCGGGGCCAGGAAAGGCCCCCGGTTGCGATGATGACTTTTTCGGCCTGGATCGGTTCTTTTGGAAAGTGAACTATAAATGTATCGACCTGTTTGGTGATATTGCCGGCGCGGCTGCCATAGAGAAAATTTACACCGAGCTTTTTTGCCCGTTTTACAAGTGCATCTCTGACATCGGAGGAGCGGTCGCTGGCGGGGAAAACGCAGCCATCTTGTTCGGTCCTGACTTTGAGCCCTAAAGAAGCGAAAAAATCCAGCACGTCCTGCGGTGAAAACTTGTATAAGCAATAACTAAGGAATCTGCCCTGTGGTGGGCCGAGCGTTCGGACAAGCTCGGCAGGGTCGGTCTTATGTGTAAGGTTGCAGCGGCCTGCTCCCGTGAGCAGCAGCTTTCGGCCGGGGGTTGTGTTTGCCTCGATTACCGTTGTATGGGCACCGGCCTGGGCCGCGAAAATCGCCGCCGTCAGGCCCGCCGGCCCTGCTCCAATTATGCAAATTTCTGTTTTCATATACCTGTGCCAAAGAAAGTTTTATTGCATAAATCTATCCTTTGACATCGATACTGTCAAACAGCAGCAATAATAACTCGTGAATCTCTTCTCTTCTATTCAGGGCAAACTGTCAGGCGTATCTCACTGAGAAGCTCCTGACTGGTTATTTGATACTCGACGTTCGATATTCAAATCGCCGCTTTCAGTCCTTGTAATCGGCAGCTTCGCTTATATAATAAGCCCAGTTAATAATGATGGAGACAAGATATGGCTAAAATTACCAGGCTCGACGACATCGTATCGTTGTGTAAGCGAAGGGGTTTTATATTTCAGTCCAGCGAGATCTACGGCGGCCTTGCGAGTTGCTACGACTACGGGCCGCTCGGCGTCGAATTAAAGAATAACGTCAAAAAGGCCTGGTGGAAAAGTGTCGTGCAGATGCGCGACGACATCGTCGGGCTCGATTGCAGTATCCTTATGCACCCGATGGTCTGGAAATCGAGCGGTCACGCCGACAAATTCGCCGACCTGATAGCCGAATGCAAAAAGTGCAATACCCGGACCCGCGTCGACCACCTAAAGGAAAAAGTTACCGAGCAAGCCCAGGAGCACACCGAGCATATCGCAATCGATGCGGCTATGGCCAAGGCGCAGGACCTGAGCAACAAGGTATGCCCCGCCTGCGGAACGGTGGGGCAATTTACCGAGCCGATGCCTTTTAAGCTGATGTTCGAGACCCGGATGGGTGCCAATATCGACGACTCGATGACGATACAACTTCGGCCGGAGACCGCTCAGGGAATCTTTGCCAATTTCAGAAACGTCCTCGATACCACCAGGGTAAAAATACCTTTCGGCATCGCCCAGATAGGTAAAAGTTTTCGCAATGAGGTAACCACCAAGGCCTTCATCTTCCGGACACGCGAATTCGAGCAGGCCGAGCTTGAGTTCTTCTGTGAGCCGGGCACCGATGAGCAGTGGTTCGAGCACTGGAAGCAGGCACGATTTGATTGGTATATCAGCCTGGGCCTTAAAAAAGAAAATCTGCACTTCCGTGAGCACGATGCCGATGAGCTTGCCCATTATGCCAAGAGCTGCGTGGACGTCGAATACAGGTTCCCGTTCGGCAGCGGCGACTGGCAGGAGCTTGAAGGCATCGCCAACCGCACGGACTACGACCTGCGGCAGCATCAACGCGGCATGAGGACGCTCAATAAATGGTATGAAAACGACCGCGACCTGACGAATATAGAATTGGCAACAGAAGCCGAGGATTATAATAAAGGCCCGCTCTCTTATTTCGACGATGAGAAGAAACAGCGATACATCCCTTATGTAATCGAGCCCAGTGCCGGCATTGACCGCAGCGCTCTCGCCTTTCTGGTCGATGCCTACGATGAGGAGGAGGTTCGCGGCGAAACAAGAAACCTCTTAAGATTTCATCCCGCCCTTGCGCCCGTGAAGGCCGCTGTCTTCCCGTTAGTTAAAAAAGATGGTATGCCGGAGATAGCTAAGAATATCTACAACGACCTTAAAAGATATTTCAATTGCTTTTACGATGAGAAGGGCGCGGTCGGCCGGCGTTACCGCAGACAGGATGAGGCCGGCACCCCATTCTGCCTCACCGTTGACGGCCAGACAAAAGAAGACAGCACCGTCACCGTCCGCGACCGCGATTCGATGGAACAGGTGCGCATCTCAACCGACCAATTGCTCAACTATCTACGGGAGAAACTGGATATGTAAAATTTAGGAGACCGGAAATGAAAAAACTGTACATATCAAAAAAAGACAGGAAGATTTTTGGTGTATGTGGAGGCATCGGTGAAACGTACGACATCGACCCTACGCTGATAAGGCTCATTGTGGTTTTCTTGTGCCTGGCAAGTTGGATAATACCGCTGCTGCTAACCTACCTCGCAGCATGGATAATCGTACCGGAAAAACCCGCAGAATAACCAAGCAAAAGCTCAACCGCCTGCGCTAAAAACTGGATATATAAAATGGCAGAGGAAAACCGGGAAAAGGAGAAGCCCATAAGGGCCAAACACGCCACGAAACGTGTTTTGTTTGCTGGCGTTATTGTCATACTCATAGTCCTTATCGGCTGCTTCTTATGGGCTACAAATACGCTGATGTCCCGGTCCGCAGATAAACGACTTGCTGCAATTGAGGCTGCTCGCGCAATCCCAGCCCCCGAAAACGCCGCGATAATATATAACCTATTGATGGAAAGTTACGATGAAGGTTCGTTTTCCACCGGCTTCCTTGACCGTGAAACTGATAGCTTGACGAGGCGTAAACCCTGGCTGAGCAAAGGTTATCCCGAGCTTGCAAACTGGCTCAAAACCCATGAAAGTACAATATCAGCACTGCTGCAAGCCTCTAAGAAAAAACAATGCCGATTTCCAATAAACTTAGGGCCTCAGGGTATGTCTAATAGAATGAATCGCTTAACAGCAACGCGCCAATGGGCGTTTTTGCTCATCCGCAGCGCCAATAATGATATTGCAGAAGGTCGTATCGACACCGGACTCGAAAAGCATCTCTGCCTGATTCAAATGGCAAAGCATATCAATCAACAGCCGGTAATGGTCGATTATCTTGTTGGGATTGCTATCGAGGCACTCGCTTCGCACGGTATGGCACGTTTCATTATAGAAGACAATCCCACGGAAAAACAACTAGAGATTATCGAGGCGGTTTTACCACAGACAAAAAACAATTGGAGCAAAGAGTGGTCAACAATTCTTGAGGTTGAAAGGTTATATGCAAAGGAGGTGCCTAGTTTATTAAACCGGTTAAGTTTCTGGTGGCTTCGTTCTAAAAAAGATACAGCAGTTAATAACCGGACCCACAAAATTTATCTGCGGCTGCTTACAGACCGCCGGGGGAAACGAATTCTAATTGCATTAAGACGCTACAAAAACAAAACAGCCCACTGGCCCCAAAGCCTCGACCAAATCAAATCATCACTCTCGAAAGAAATCCTCACCGACCCGCACAACAATGGTTCCTTTGTTTATAAATTGACCGATGAGGGCTTTAAACTTTACAGTAAAGGCCCAGACAATATCGACGAAGACGGTAGATACAAACAGGGAGCAGACGACTGGCCAATCTGGCCTGCTTATGGTACAAAAGCCGAAAACCCAAGGAAAAACACAAATGACGAATGACAAGAACGCTTTCATCAACCACTTGGAGGACAATGTCGGCAAAAAAGTTACATTAGCCGGCTGGCTGTACAAAGGCCGTTCGAGCGGTAAGGTTCAATTTTTAGTCCTCCGCGATGGCACGGGCTTGTGTCAATGCGTTGTTGAAAAAAGCAAAATTCCTGAGGAGCTTTTTGAGCAATTAAAACATCTCGGCCAGGAATCATCGCTGACCGTAACCGGCACCGTTCGGGCGGATGAAAGAAGCGTCGGCGGATACGAATTAGCAGTAACCGGTGCGCAGATTATCTCGCCGGCGGATGGTTATCCTATCACCCCGAAATCGCACGGCATCGATTTCCTCCTCAGGCACCGTCACCTGCACTTTCGCTCGCAGCGGCAGTGGTGTATCGGAAAGATTCGTCACACCGTCATTGACGCCATCCGCAGATTTTACAACGACAACGGCTTTGTTCTAATCGATACGCCAATCCTGACCGCTACCGCAGGCGAAGAAGAGCAAACGCTCTTTGAGGTCGATTATTTCGGCGCCCCCCTGTACCTGACCCAGACCGGCCAGTTGCATCTCGAATCGGCCGCGATGAGCTTCGGCAAGGTCTATTGCTTCGGGCCGACCTTCAGGGCGGAAAAGAGCAAGACCAGAAGGCATCTGACCGAGTTCTGGATGGTCGAGCCGGAAGTGGCTTTCATCGACCTTGACGGCCTGCTCGAATTGGCCGAAAATTTCGTCTCCTTTATCGTCGCACAGGTCCTGCAAAATAACAAAAACGAGCTTGTAACTTTAGACGCCGACATTGCATCGCTTGAAAAAATCAAACCGCCTTTTTACAGATTAACTTATACCGAGGCGGTTGACATCCTGACAAGCCGGAGGACACGGGATTTTCTCGCCGGGCAGTTAAAAGAGCTGCAAGACCAGAAGCAGCAATACGAAACCAGAATCGGCGAGCTTGAAAACCGGCAGGCAGACCAAATAAAACAATGGCAGAAAGATAAAATCGCTGCCGAGCTGATTGAATTACGTACCGTCCTTGCCGAGACAGATACAAAAATCGAAAACAATCCCAAACACGCCGAATTGGCTCACCAATTTCGATGGGGCAAAGACCTCGGCGGCTCGGATGAGACCATCATTTCACAAATGCACGACAAACCCGTCTTTGTTTCGCACTACCCCAAAGAGGCCAAGGCATTTTATATGAAGGCCGACAGGGACAATGAAAAGGTGGTCTTGAATTTCGATTTGCTTGCCCCCGCCGGCTTCGGCGAAATTATCGGCGGCTCTATGAGAGAAGATGACCACGACCTGCTCGTTGCGAGAATAAACGAACAGGGCCTGGCTGTTGAAAATTACGAATGGTATCTGGATTTGCGAAAATACGGCTCGGTGCCCCACGGCGGCTTCGGTCTCGGCGTCGAAAGAACCATCGCCTGGCTCACCGCTCAAAAACACATCCGGCAGTGCATACCCTTCCCAAGAATGATGGACAAAGTTTACATCTAATGTAAAAAGCTGTTTGGGATTTGCTTGTCCCGCAATTATTGAATGCTAACTCAAGTCTAATTAGTGCGGGCTCCAGAAAATACTCTCCCTGCATGCCTGCCCCCTTGTTTAGAGTGCCTTATACTCTAAGGGGGTCTTTGCGAGCACCTCACCTGATTCTCACGAAGTATGCAAAAGAAAATGGGCTAACAATGTCATTGCGAAGGAGCCGTAGGCGACTGTGGCAATCTCAATTCTCACAATATGAAAACCGTCTATTTTCTTAGGAGCGCAGCGAAGCAATCTGCGCTTGTCAACCGCCAATAGGACCACTGTGAAAACGTGCCTATCCTTTCGAAAAACAAGCACTTATACCACTAAGCTCCTTATTCGCATTTCAGACTACTCTTAAAATACACCTCATCCAAATAATAGACGTCAAAAGTCCAGATTCGTTACAGTAATTCTCCGTAAAATGTGGAAAAATCTCACAATTTCCATAAAAACTGAGCGAGCCTCTGTAATACACGTGCTCAGTTCAAAGTCAAGCCAGCTCCTATTCCCTATTAAATTGAACAGAAAACCAGCCGATTAGACTTTTAATCGCAATTTTTTATCATCCAGAAGTCGATGGACACTTACACCGGTTAGCGTTGAATTCTCAGTTCAGGCAAAGCCTCTTGTAAATCCTCTACCTGCTCATCTGTTATATTTTTACAATTTCTTAGCCCAAGCGATTGCAGGTTTTTAAGTGTTGCAAGAGGTCTGATATCATCAACCTGCGTGTTGGTAAGGGTAAGTCCTTGCAGATTTGTAAGCTTCGCCAGAGTCTTAATATCGCTGACCTGCGTGCCAGTAAGGTCAAGTCTTTGAAGATCTGTAAGCCTCGCCAGCGGTTCAATATCCCTGACGTGCGTGTTGTAAAGATAAAGTATTTTTAGATTTGTCAGTTTAGCCAGCGTGCCGATATCACCGACCTGCGTGTTGTTAAGAGCAAGTATTTGCAGGTTTATCAGTGGCACCAGTGGCCTGATATCTTTGATCTGAGTACTGCTAAGCACAAGCCTTTGCAGATTTATAAATGAATCCAGCGGCCTGAGATCTTCAACCTGAGTACCATTAAGACTAAGTGATTGTAGGTTTGTTAGTTTTGATAATGCGCTTATATCACTGATCTTCTTACCCCTAAGCGCAAGCTCTTGCAGATTTATAAGCGAAGCCAGAGGACCTATATCGCTGATATCCGGAATGCCAAGACGAAGCCTTTGTAGGTTTGTGAGTTTTGATAGTGCACTGATATCACTAATCTGCTCACTGCTAAATCCAAGCTCTTGTAGGTTTGTAAGGTAAGCCATCGCCCCAATATCACTGATGGGCATTTTGGCAAGATAAAGCTCTTGAAGTTTTGTAAGCCCTTTCAGTGGCTCTATATCGCTGACTTGTGTGAGGGAAAGATAAAGTGTTTGCAGGTTTGTAAGTTTCCTAAGCGCGCTTATATCAGTAACTTGCGTGCGAGCAAGATTAAGCCATTTCAAGTTGGTAAGGCCTGCAAGCGGTTCAATATCGCTAACCTGCGTATTGCTAAGCCCAAGCGATTGCAGGTTTTTAAGGCCTGTAAGCGGTTCAAGATTGCTGACCTGCATGCTAAGCGAAAGTCTTTGCATATTTATCAGCTTCTCTAATGGTTTAATATCGCTAACATGTGTATCGCTAAGCAGAAGTATTCGCAGATTTGTAAGTTTTTCGAGTGGTTTAATATTGCTGATTTGAGTTTCGGAAATAGATAGATATTGCAGGTTTGTAAGTGCTGCCAGTGGCCCAATGTCACTGACCTGCGTGTTGAAAAAGCTAAGTACCTGCAGGTTTGTAAGCCCTACTAGCGGCTCGATGTTGGTGATCTGCGTGTTGGAAAGTGAAAGAAATCGCAGGTTTGTCAGCTTGGCCAGCGGTTCTATATTGGAAATGGCTGAATGTGCTGGATATGAAAGGTCAAGGTTAATGAGATTTGTGTAATCATCAGAAGTCAACTCTTCCGGCTTTTTATATAACTGGCCAGCAACAGCCTTGCGGACAATCGCATCGTTATCCTGTTGGGCTTGTGATCCTGCCTGAGTCTGGTTTATAGGAGAACAACCGGAAAAGAGTGGTAAAAAAAACGAAAGAAATGGTATAAAATACATATTCTTCATGATGAATCTCCTTTTTTTCGACATTTCCCATTTAAACGCTTAAAAAACATATTTTCCTATTATTTTATTACCTTCATCGGCTTGAGTCTTATTTCATAAATAGCTCTTTATATATAGACGCCAAAATCAAAAATCCGTTACAGTTTTTTTCCGGGAAATGCGGAAAAATATCACAATTTCTATAAAACTGAGCGACCGTCTTCAACGGCTTGCCTACAAATGTCCCCAGATTTCCCAACAAATTTATCTATCCTGCGTCTTTTGTCGTCGTCGAATAAGGCCAATCACACGTTCTCCTTTGTGCTGGATTTGCTCACGACGATCTCGTGGCCCGCCTTTCAATTTCTTTGGTTCCAACTGAGGTGCACCGCGAACAATTTCCTCAACGAGTTCCACATCTTCAACCGCTCCAAGAAGTTCCAGAATATCAAGCGCTCCGTTTCTAACGTCATAATCATTCATCTTGGGATACACTGGTTCAGTTTTGTACGAAACCGTTCGCGGAGAAGTAAAGTGTTTCACATGTTCTTTGACAAAGGATAGGACGCGATCGCGGTGGCGATTCAAAATTGTAGGTGATTGCACGCACATCAATGACAACAATGTATAAGCTCGATCAACAGATATTCCCCAGGCTGTTCGGCCATGATAGAAGTAATCTGGATGCCCTTTTTTTGTACCAACTCGATATCCACGTTTCGATTCAAAGAGATATTTTAAAGTCTTCTCAGGATTAACTGTTGCAAGATAAAGAAGCCGTAGTTCTCCTGTAACACCAATATGCATCATCTCTGTTTCATAAATGCGAGGGTCGAATGTAGACTCCGCCATCGTCATCAGGTAAATCATGTATTCACCATCACCATCGTACCATGGATTTCCCTCTCTTTTATCATCATCTACTCTTCTAGCGCATTCTTTCAAATAGAGACCAACGATCCTATCGATGATCTCCGAATTGTCATAGCGAAGCACAAGTGAACCACGAAAACGCATGTTTTTTTCGGATACATCATGACTTACAAGCGATAACATTCTTCTCTTCTCCTCCATTCTGTCGCTTTCAATAGCTTTGTCCCATTTTTCAAGGAGAGGTTTTAGTTCTCCTTGAGTTAAAGTTGTCATTGGAGGAAAAAAAGAAGGTTTAGGTTCTGATACTTTTTCTGCCTGAGCGACATTTTCTGCTTCACCCTCAACCTTCACAGCAGGTTTAGTTCTTGGCTCAACTGCCAGAGCATGGCCACAAATAATAATAGAGAACAATATGATAGGGATGTTTTTCGAGACTATCATTCGTAGCTCCTTGAGATAAGTTTGATACAGTTATTTTAGTGTTTCCAAACTGAATGACCAAGTAAAACTATTGAACAAGTGGTTCGTATTCAAAGCAACTCAATATTTAAGACGCCAAAAGCACAAATCCGTTACAGTAATTTTCCGGAAAATGTGGAAAAATCTCACAATTTCCGCGAAAACGGAAGCTTCAGCGAAGGCGGAAGTATCCATTAGCTAACGGCTTGCGGGGACGAAGATTGCTGCGTTAGGAGTCAGCAACTCACTTCTGAAGGGGGGCAAGAAGGGGAAATTTTTAACGGGGTAAACCCACAGGCATATTTAACCGATATCTCAAATAGGTTTGTTTCTGGCAGGAAGCCGAGGGTCCCATAAAAAGGAGGTAAGGTCGAATCCCAATTTGCCCTTATGGCCGGAGCCGAAAGGCTTTTCGCCGGGCGGGAGTGAGCTATAGCATTTGATGTTACCATAAAAGAATATCTAAAAGAGATTGACGAGGCATCGCTGCTGAGCGCAGAAGAGGAGCGTTCGTTAGGCAAACTCGTTGCCGAAGAGAACGACCAGTGGGCCAGGGAACAATTGGTGCGAAGTAATCTCAGGCTGGTCGTTAATATCGCAAAGAAATACGGCGGCAGGGGGATGAGCCTCGGCGACCTGATTGAAGAGGGTAATCTCGGCCTTATAAAAGCCGTTGATTACTTTGACCCTGACCGCGGGGTTCGCTTCAGCACTTATGCAGCCTGGTGGATAAAACAAAGTATCAAACGTGCACTGCTGGAGAACATTCAGCCGGTGCATGTTCCCACCTATATGGTTGCGTTGATAAATCAGTGGCGTTACACCACGACCGAGCTGGAAGGCGAACTCGGCAGAAAATTGAGCGTTGAAGAGATGGCTGATATTATGCAATTGCCCCTGCGCAAGGCAAAAGTCATACATCGTATAGTCGAGGTTCTTAGCTCTGTAAATGAACCTTCCAGCGGTGAATTGTCGGACGAGGACCAAATGCTCGAGGCGATTTTGGAGGACCCAAATGCCGGCAGACCGGAAGATGTGTTGGCTGCGGTTGAAGAAGAACTAAAGGCCTTGAAATTACTGAACAAACTCGACCCGAGAGAAGCGAACATTTTGAGGCTGCATTACGGTCTTGGTGGAAACGAGCCGATGCCACTGAAAGAAATCGCCAAGAAATTAGGCCTGACACGAGAGAGGATTCGGCAGATTCGGCGCGATGCGCTCACCAAGCTTTACGAATATATGAACGAATAATAGCGCTGAATAACATCTCAATAAAACTTGCATTTCTCCAAAAATCTGCTAATAATACCTCAAACAGACCGATATACCAGGGAAGGAAAACAAATGACAAGCAAGGGAATTGACCTTAAAAGATATATTCGCAGAATACCTGACTGGCCTAAGAAGGGGATTATATTTCGTGATATCACACCATTATTGGCCGACCCGAAGGCATTTACAGCAGCGGTGGAGGCGCTGTGCGCCGGTTTTACGGGGGTTGGTATCGAATATGTTGCTGCTGTGGAGGCCAGAGGTTTTATATTTGGTGCGGCGGTTGCAGAAAAGCTCGGAGCCGGCTTTGTGCCTATACGGAAGAAAGGAAAGCTGCCTTCCAGGACTGAAAGCATCACATACGATTTGGAATACGGGACCGACACTTTGGAGGTTCATAGTGATGCCGTTGAAAGCCAGGCGAAGGTTTTGATGGTTGACGATTTATTGGCGACGGGCGGAACAATGGCAACGGCCTGCAAACTCATCGAAAAAATAGGAGGGCAAGTTGCGGGCATTGTTTTTCTTATAGAGCTTGCCGGGCTTCGCGGAAGAGAAAAGATAGCCGACTATCAGGTCAAATCAATCATTTCATACGAGTAAGAGCCTGTTGCGGCGCGGCCACGCCACGATGGATAACCCGATGTGGTCGCCTACGCTCCATAGCTTTTGCGATGGAGCATTGCCCTGATACCAATTTTAGTTATTGATTGCCGATTGCCTCAGCTTGTCATTCCTGCGAAAGCAGGAATCCAGGCTTTCCAGTTATATTATGTATAATTCTTTCGGCAATTTTTAAATGGAATTGGTATGAGTAGGCATATATGTCTGCCCCTGCACGCCTTTGTGTTTTCTGAGCAAATACAAGCTTCCGAGACCGAGAATAGCAATCGGTGCCGGTTATGGTTAGCGATGATTCCTGTTCGAATAGCAAAAAATTGTAACAAAACAGTTATTTCTGAAAAAAATGAAGATTTTTTTGGAATATTGTTGCATTTGGTTGTATATTGTGTCATAATACCGCACATTAGTAAGGATATTATACTATGCAATTAATGTCAATAGAAGATTTGGCGGCTTATCTGGGCGATTCGAAGCGCACGATTTATAAGTACATCGCCAGCGGGGATTGCCCACCGTATATGCGGATAAGCGCTAAGAATATTAAATTCGACCGGGCTGATGTCGATGCCTGGCTGGAATCCAAAAAGGTGATTCCAAAAGGAAAAGAAAGGAGTAAAAATGAACAGTAACCTTTTAGCAGCGGCAGAACCCGTAAGACGCATGGTGGTATCACTCGGTGGCGTTCTGGTACTACTTGTGTTTGTCTTCTTTGTGTGTCTGATTATCATAGGGCTGATAAGGCTGGTACGATTCCTGGGTAGTGCGAATAAGGAGATGAAGCTGACGCGTATGGAGGTGGGCAAGTTAGCTGAAGAAGTCCATCTCTTGCGGCAGGAGTTGAAAGGCGGCAAAGACAGCAACTAATCGGCGCAGTGAGGACTTTTTGTATAGTTAAAGCATTTGTGGGCACATAAACAAATACGGGAAAGGAAAAGAAAATGGGCATTGGAGTTGTCTTTATCATCTTAGTTGGATTATTGGTAACAGTTGTCAAGTGGGGCTTGATTATCTGGGGTATCATCTGGCTTGTTCGATATCTCAAACGCAGCCGAGAGGAAAGACAGCGTTTTCGAATAGAACTCGGCAAGCTCGCGGAGGAGGTCCGCCTCATCCGGCAGAAATTGGAAGGCGGGAAAAAACAAGAATCTTTGACTGAATCAGAATGACATTTTTCCTCTGTGCGCAAAACGGCACACATAAAGAAGATTGTGGGAAAGGAACGGAAAATGTTAAAAGAGAGTTTAGCTTTTTTTATGCCAGGACCGATAGAGTTGCTCGTTATTCTCATTGTTTTCGGTGTACCAATTCTTTTGATAATTCTGTTCGCCAGATTCCTTTTACGGAACAAAAGAGAAAACGTAAGACTCCGTCTGGAAGTAGGCAAGCTTGCAGATGAGCTTGAGCAGATGCGAAAGAAAGCTGGAGGTGACGAAGAAGGCAATTCTTCGGGCAAATCAGGATGATATTTTTCTGGCAGAAACGATACGGTCATTTTTGTGGTAGTCTTTTTCGATTCTGATTTCGGCGAAAGCGCTGGTTTGTTCGAGCAGCTCTTTAACAGCAGTTCCCTGAGCATAACCGATTTCCAACATCAATGCGGCATCAGGCTTTAGAAATTGGTCTGACTTTTCAATAATCCTGCGGTAAATATCCAGGCCATCGACCCCTGCAAACAAAGCTTTTTTCGGCTCATAATCTTTTACGTTCTTATCGAGCTTTTCATATTCTTCGGTGCTTACATACGGCGGGTTACAGACAATCAAATCGAATTTATCAACATCCAGGCCGGATATAATCGGGTCGAATAAATCGCCGCACAGTAAAGTGATTCGGTCCTTTAGCTGATGCTTTTCGAGGTTTCCGGCGGCGACAGCCAGGGCGGCATCGCAGATGTCCGTTGCGATTATGCGGGCGTCTGGGAAGTTCTTAGCGATTGCCACTGCGATACAGCCGCTGCCAGTGCACAGGTCACAGAGGAATTGAGTGCCGGGGCGGGTCCTCAAGAATTCTATGGCGCGTTCTACGAGCAATTCCGTCTCAGGGCGTGGGACCATACAATCCGGCGTTATATTTAGCTCCAGTGAATAAAATTCGGTTTTGCCGACCAGATAAGCTATAGGTTCGTCTTGGCCGGCCCGTTTTACCAAATCGTGCAGTCTGTCAAGTTGCTGCTTAGCGACGGGCTTGTCGAATTGCGTATATAACTCGATACGCTTCATTGCCAAAACGCCGCTGAGCAGAAGTTCGGCGCTTAGACGAGGCGAATCAATACGCTTGCCCGTGAGGTATTCGGTAATCCAGTTTAAGAGCTTTTGTATTGTCCAGGTCTGCATTGCCAGATTATAGCCGGGGCAAAGAAAAGTAAAAAACAAAAAGAACTCAATGGTTTGAAATTGGGTTTGATCAGTCCGGCAACTCCTTAGCAAACAACGCAGGCCTGACGGATTGGGTTTGTTTTTTTGCCCCACCAGCGTGATAAATATTTCATAAGCCTTTTTTGAAAAGATACTTACGTTCATTTTGGGTTTTCGGAAATTGGGTTTGTTTTGCATAAAAAGGGCTGATTTGTAGAGGGTTCTCGACAGATGTAGAGGGGCGAGAGAGGAGAAATCAAAGTGCAAAGTGTAAAATGCAAAATTGTGGAATCCCGACGTTGTCGGGATGGGTGGTTTAATTGTTGTTCTGTTCCTCATAATAACAGGTCAGGTAAGGGTTTGTGATTGGTTAATTGGTTCCCGATGGATCGGGATTTTCTATATTAATATTTGGCTTCTTTATGACGGAGGCGAAAAAAGCAACCCCCGGCAGAAAAGCAAGTAAGCACACACTCCCCGGCAGAAGAGCCGTGTAAGTACACCCGGGGATAAACTCGGGTAAACTCAGGGAGTAAAAAACACTCCCTCTATAATTAGAGCTACCTGCACTTTTGATGCGAAAAAAGTCCTTAATTCTCGATTCGAGATTCCCGTAACTCGATTTGGGAAAGTAAGTTAAAAATTTTTGAAAATTTTGATTTTTGTTCTCAGGTATCAGCGTTTTTGATTGAAAACACAGACTTACCCAGATTAACAATCACAGATTAAACGGATTTTTTAGGCAATAACTTGCCGCAGAGGACACAGGGAGATACGAGATACGAATTATTATTTTATCTTGAAAATCCGGATTCAATAGCGTAGATTTCTTATTACCGATTGAGCGAGGACATCCTTGATTTGCGTTTTATGTTTTTGGCGGTTGTTGGGCCCACTACCTGCCTTCGCGGGCACAGGCGTAGGCGGATCTGCGAACCGTCAAACGACGCCGGATCTGCGACTCTTGACGGGTTAGTATTTTGATTATGCCTTGCGGAATATATTTTTTAGGTGGCTGTCCCGAATGGCATGAAGATAAGCAATTTTCATTGTAAGAGAGCCTCCCTCATCTCTGATCTGGGCTTGTTCAGCAGAGCATATTCTTTGGGCCTTCGTTTAACAGCTCGCGGTTCAATTCGATTGG
>Ga0114922_10000550_pt1 | contig 35925 bp, 30 predicted proteins | sample AartaG_FD_100975 | JGI IMG/M metagenome (GOLD analysis project Ga0114922, IMG submission 100975) | Deep subsurface microbial communities from Aarhus Bay to uncover new lineages of life (NeLLi) - Aarhus_00045 metaG | ecosystem: Environmental > Aquatic > Marine > Oceanic > Sediment | place... | reverse complement strand
GGCCAGGAGGAGTTCGGGGTCAATATCCTGAAAGTCCAGGAGATCAACCGGATGGTCGAGATTACCCAGGTGCCTCAGTCTGAACACTATGTTGAAGGGATAATCAACCTTCGCGGCAAGGTGATACCGATAATCGACCTGCGGAAGAAATTCGGCATGCCTGAGAAAGAGTATGACAACCAAACGCGAATCGGCGTGGTCGACGTTGCCGGTGAGGTTGTCGGGCTGGTTGTTGATGGTGTTTCGGAGGTGCTGCGAGTGTCTACGAGTCTGTTAGAAGACGCTCCTACACTGATCGCCGGCAAAGGCAGCGCTTATGCCAGCGGTGATTATATAAAGTCAGTAGTTAAACTCGAAGACAGGCTGCTGATCTATCTCGACCTGGATAAGATCGTGTCAACGAGCAAGTTACCGGCTGCTTGAAATCAAAAACGAACCTATCACCAAGCAGCAAGATAGAATAATAGCCCGTGGGGATAAGATCTCCACGGGTTTTTTTGATAGAAATATTTAATAAAATAAGAATTACTTATTAACCGGCTCTCTAACCTGCATCTTGTCAAGTTCTATTTCATCATCCTCTTTTTTAGCGCGCTCATGATAAAGCTTTTTAAAGCTTAATCCTTCTTTAACCGAGAACATCCAGCCTAATATCACAGGGGGAATATAGTTGAAAGCATGCAAGACAATCGAGTAGCTTAAGGCGGTATGTTTATCGATTCCAAACAGCGACAGGGCAAATACACAGGCAAGCTGAAACGTGCCGATATTGACCGGAGTAACAACAATCAGAACCATCATCGTATTAATAACCATAATGACAACCGCTCCCCATAGCTCGATATCCAGATCAAAAGCGGCGATTAATAAATAAACCATCATCGCCTGAAGGCTCCAGGAGAAAATTGTAAAACCGGTAACCAGCAGAAGATGCTTGGAGCTGCGAAGCATTTTCAGACCATAAACAAAAGTAGTTTTTAAATAAAGCAACCTTTCGGTAAAACTATCTATCTGGCTGAAAATGCCATTTTCAATTTTATCAGCGGCATCCTCATGATTTCGAGACATCCAGTATAAAAATATTGAAGCTCCCAAAATTACTATTCCACCAATAAGCCACCAGCTGCGAATATATTCCGGAAATACATAGAACGATGAAACAAAAAGCAGCAGCCCGAACAGTACGATAGCATCAAATAAAACCTCCAGTACAATTGTCGTGAAGGCAAAGGTTTTTTTCACCTCCTCCTTTTTAGCCAGCAAGACGACACGGGCAATCTGACCGGTCAGGGCGGGCAATAATAGGTTCATCATCATACCGATTGAAAAGGTTGAAAAAATATCCCAGGTACCGATCTTTTTCCCTGGATCGATTATATATTTCCAGCGCTGCGAACGGACGAAAGCGATTGAAACTTCGGTAATACAAAGAGGAATAAGATACCGGAAATTGATATTGATAATTATATCCCAGACCTGTCTGAATTTAAAATCTCTAAAAAGGAAGATTATCAGCGCCAGAGCCAGAATAGCACCCCAGAACCTTTTTCTTTTAAGCAGTGTCAAGCCAGTATCCTGTTTTGTAAATTAATTCATTATATAAAATCATTGCGATCCCCGCCAGTGGCGGGGGAAGCAATCTTAAATCTTTATGCACCAAGAGATTGTTTCGTTTCATCGCTTTTCCTGAGAAACAAATAGACCTTTGTAAACCAACCTGTAGATATATAGATCGCGAGATTAAGCAGGACAGACTTTCAGTCTGTCCGGACAGGTTGAAAATTCACAAGACCTTGACGGCCTGTCCTACTGTTTGGCTTTCATTGCCATTTCGTTTCTTTTTCAAACCTTCCGTTACACAGGTCAGACGCTCGCAATGACAAAAAAATATCAACCAATTTATCGAACACAACACTAAATCTCCGTCAGGGTTGCTCCCAGTATCCATCCCTTCAGACCGTTTTCAAGCTCCACAAGATAATAACCCTGTCTCCGGGATAAGACCTTAAACTCCAGCCCCTCATGACCCGTAAAGATCTTTCCAAAATCCTCACCCGGTCCTTCCCTTAATTCCGCCGATGCAACCGTTATAACTCCCCACCTTGTATTGACTGTTTCATCTATCACGAAATTAGTAATAACAGCCTCAAAGATAAACACTACGGCCAATAATATCAATAGATAAATCAACAATTCCTTTTTGCCCAAACCGAAAAGCAGAAATGTTATAACCAGACATAAACCCCAGAAAACTGCAATGGTGAAAATAAAATGACCCTCTGCCGGCAAAATTCCAGCCAGACCATACCAGATATCAAGTAAAAATCCTTTATCTCGTTTTTCGACTTTGTCGATAGTAAATTTTCGCACATAATTGAGGTTTTCTTTAGCCAGCTTAAAGGATGGATTGAGTTTTAGACAGTGGCGGTAGGCGGCTATAGCCATCCCTACCTGATTATTTTTAAAATAGGCGCTGCCAAGGTTATAATAAACAGCGGGTTGACGAAGACCATGTTCTAAAAGTAAGCGGTATCCCTCAATTGCCAAATCGAAATAGTTCTGGTCATATGCGGTATTAGCCTTAATCCAGATATCGTTGTCGGAACTGCAGGCAACATCAGTAGTAGACAGCAATAATGTCAAAAGTAGAAACGATACCGATTTCATTTTAAACCTCGATCCAGTATTGATAATATATGTTCCGCTTTTTCATAAATTTCCTTAATTTGCCGCGGGGACGGTTTAACCGGCGAAAATCTGCCGGCGTCGCACTGGTTGAGAAAATTTGAGAATTCCTGCAGAACAGTATCACATTTACCGGAATCTTTCAACATTTCAATTATCCGGCTGTTGGTAAGGCCAGCGGTGTTGATGTTCAATTTATCCGATATAAAACCAACAATTCCGTTGTAAATCAGGCTGTAGAATTGTTCCGGGTTAGCAAAACCCTCACGAGCTTTTTTCAGAGCTTTCCTGGCGGCTTTTGGGGCCAGTTTGCGGCGGGCATAGGCGATATCGCCCTCGAGCCTTTTCCGCCGGTTGATATGAAAAGCCAGAAATGCGAGCCAGACAATCGGAATCAACTGAACTATCCAGATTATTTTATAAGCATAAATAGGTTTTCCTGGTATTTTATCTGAGAGTTCGGTGACGATATAATTCAAACTGGTTCGAGCCGCCGGGATGATATGAACTGATCTGTCTCCGGGCAATAATGAAGCCACTGATGACGGTTTAATAAAAACATTGGCCGGTTGACCGGAAAGCGTTTTATATTTTTTAGACCAGGGGTCAAAATAGCTGAAATTCAACCTGGGCAGATTATATTCGCCCGGGGCGGTGGGAATTAAAATCCATTCGAACGATTTGGAACCGGTAACCTGGTAGTTCTTCTTGGAAATATTTTCATTACTGCCGGAGTCATAGAGCCGGAAATTTTCCAGTTCCGGAATAGCAATAGCGGGCAGTTTCTTGATATTTCCACTGCCGGAAATGACTGCTTTCAGGGCGATTGGCTGATCGACCTCAACGGTGTCTTTATCGATAGATATATTAAATTTATATACTCCGACAGCATTTGAAAAATCCGCGGCTTTTTTTGATTCGGGCAGAGGCTTCACATCCAGAATAATCTGGTTAGTTCGAAGCGTTTTCTGCCGCGTTGGCGTTCTTCGACGACGGGAAAAGAAATCAAACGGGTCGCTGTTGAAAAACGAACTGAAAGCATTGGGAGGTATCGTCATGATAGTCGGATCAATCGTGAGCTTGCCGGCAACCGTTGGGAATAGGGCTTTGCGAATCTCGGTCACCCTGTAGGACTTGCCATTGATATTTTTATTATATGATTTCTGAGGGGGAAGGTCTTCAACCCAGAAACCATTGAAATCAGGCCACTTCAGGGTTGGCTGTTCATACAGGTTCTTCCCTTGATAGAATCTGAATATCATGGTTGCCTGCTGGCCGACATAAGGATTAGCAATATCAACAGTCTGCTCGATGAAGAAATCTTCGGTTTGCTTTGACTGCTTACTGCTTTTCCTTTTAGAACTTGATTTCGGCGGTGCAGATTTCTTTGTTTGGGATGGCGAAATAACTTTCAGCCTGATCGGTTTAGCTTGATAAACTTTACTCTTATGTTTGACTGAGGCTGGCTGGATGATAAAGTTGCCGACTTTTCTAGGCACTAAAACGTAGCTGTAATCAGTCTGATAACTGAAAGAACCCGGTACTATCGAGATATTGGAACTGGTACCCGATGAATACACGTCGAAATCGGACAAATCCGGCAGTGATGGTTTCGACATAGACCTTACCGGTCCGGAAAGCGAAATGGTCAGTTCGACCGATTCGCCCAGCACAATTTCAGTCCTGTCAATTGCAGCGCTTATTGTTATATCATCAGCGCTGGCATTGCCGCATGCTGATAGTAAAATAACAAGGCTACCAATCGCGGCCTGAACGAGCCCGGACTTTGACTTTCCTAAGTTTTTCCTGTATCTTTTTTTCATCCTCTTCAAACGCCTCTAAAAGCTCCTTTGCCTCTTTCTCAGACATTTCGCCTTTTTGGGGTTGAGATTGTTGTTGCTGTTGTTGTTCTTGATTCTGTTGTTGTTGATTTTGCTGTTGCTGATCCTGTTGTTGTTGATCCTGTTGCTCGTTCTGTTGCTGGTTCTGTTGCTGCTGTTGGTCCTGTTTTTCTTCGCTGTTTTGGTCCTGCTGTTGCTGCTGTTTCTGTTGCTCTTCTAAGCGAATTTTTGCGAGCTCATAATTGTGTTTTGCATCCAGCATCAATGGATCACTTACCAAAGCGCCCTTATATGCTTCCAGGGCGCCGGCATAATCCTGGGCTTTGTAAAGGGAATTTCCCAGGTCATAGTACGAACTGCTTTTAAATTGTTCTTCTGATGCGCTGGCGGCCTGGGCAAACTTTTCAGCGGCTCTGGCAAAATCATCACTTTTATAGAGGGCGGCTCCATAATTGAATTTTGCATTTGGGTCTTCCGGTTTTAACACATCGGCATTGTGGAACTGCTCAGCCGCCGCGGAATAGTCCTCATCCTGGTATTTTTTCTGCCCCTTATTCATGTGACTGCGATAATTCTGGGCAAATGCCGATGAAATAAAAGCCATTGCGATTAGAATCAATATTACGTTACGCATGATTTCTTCTCTCGCTTATAAACATTGCCGCCGCCATAAATATAATCGATGGTATTAAAAAATACTGATATTTTTCATCATATAGACGGCGAAAATTGCCCTCAGTTTCACCTTTTTCCATTTTCTTAATTTTCTTAATGATAGATTTCAACTCCTGTTCTCCCGGCGTCGACCGGTAAGCCGATCCGCCCGAGGCGAGGGTAATCTCTTTCAGCAACTGTTCGTTGAGTTTTGAAACCACTGTCTCATCGTTCTCGTTCTTTTTATATCCCTCAATTGAACCGCCAGGAGCCCTCATCGGGATAGGTTCGCCCTGGGCAGTGCCGACACCGACTGTAATAATTCTGAACCGGTCTCTGTATTTTTCGGCCGCGGCAACCGGATCGCCGGTATGTGTTTCGCCATCGGTGAAAATTACCAGCACTTTGTCAGCCTGGCTTTCCGGGGAGAAACTCTCAGCGGCCTTTTCAATAGCCTTCTCAATATCGGTTCCGGTATCGGAGATAATCCCCACTTTGACAACATCGAGAAACATCCTGAATGCGCCATGGTCGACAGTCAACGGGCACTGAACGAAAGCCTGACCTGAAAAAGCAACCAGACCTATATTTTCTCCGGGCAGATTCTCAACCAAAGTGATTATTTGGCGTTTTGCTTTGTCGAGACGGGTTGGATAAAAATCGCCGGCCAGCATGGAAAGCGACACATCCAGAGCAATAATCACCTCTGTACCGGTAGATTTAATTTTAATAAGCTCCGAACCATACTGGGGCCGTGCCAGCGCTGTCACCATCAGGGCAAGGCTGATTAAAACCAGGATGAACTTTAATCGTCGACGGCGACCCGAGAAAGATTTATTAACCATCTGGTTTATCTGTATTCCGCCAAGCTTGGCTAGACGGCTTTTCACCAGTTTTGAGCCGGTAATAAATATGATGATAAACAATGGTACCAGCAACAGCAGATATAAAAAATCCTGGTTGAGAAACCTCATGGGATGCTCCTGACCATGGCAATATTTAAAAACAATCCGCCCACTAACAATATCAAGCCCCAGGTTAGGAAGCCGGCATACAACTCTTCATATTTGTAATATTCTTTAACCTCAATTTTCGTTTGTTCCATTGCTGATATTTCATCATAGATGTTTTGCAGAGCCTGGCTGTTTTTGGCGCGGTAAAACTTCCCGCTGGTGATACTGGCAACCTCTTTAAGCGTCTCTTCATCGATCTCCGATTGTCTTTTGATGTAGCGGGTGCCAAAAATCGGGTCATTGACCGGAAAATCAACCAACCCCCGTTTGCCGGCGCCTATGGTGTAGGTCTTCACTCCCAGAGCGGATAACGCCCTGGCGGCGGTAATCGGATCGATCTGGCCGGCGTTGTTTACGCCGTCGGTGAGCAGGACTATAATTTTGCTTTTAGCATCCGAATCTGCCAGCCTATTAGCGGCAGTGGCTAAAGCCAATCCGATAGCGGTGCCATCCTCAACCATCCCGAAATTGACCTTATCTAAAAATTGTAAGAGCAATGAGTAATCCGTTGTCAGCGGGCACTGGGTAAACGCCTGGCGGGCGAAGACTACCAGCCCTATCCGGTCGCCCTCACGTCCCTTGATGAAATTCCTTATGACCTGTTTGGATACGGTAAGCCGGTTATCGGGCTTGAAATCAGCCGCCTGCATACTGCCGGAGATGTCAAGCGCCAACATGATATCGATACCCTCGGTGAAAACCTGACGCTGGCCATGACCTGCCCGGGGACGGGCGGCCGCTAATATTGCCAGAATTAATGAAACAGCCAAAATAACAGGCAAAGCGTGATATATAATAACCTTAAATGTCATTTTAGGCTTGCGAAAAAGCTGGGTATCTGAAAAACCGAGCGTGGCTGGTTTTAAAAGGCGCCTGAAATAGTATAAAAACAGGTAAAGCAGCGGAATTACCAGTAAAACTAATAAATATGGATTGGCAAACCTGATCATTTTACTGCCTCTGCCTGTTCAACTTGCTGTTCAACCGGCTGTTCGATCGGTTTGGTTGAAACCACAACGTTCTTAATAAGATCATAATCCCCGTCGATCACATCAGACCGGGGGATATGCTTGGCGAATTTCACCATATCAGATCTGTTTAGGAAGTCAAGGGTTGTTGTTTTTTTATCTTTCGGAAGTTCGGGATGTTTTAAGCGTCTTTTCAACTCATATGTTGTCGCCTCAATGGCAATTATATCAAATCTCCCCTGAATATAGTGCCTTATGATTTCAGACAGTTCAGAATAATACGTTTTAATCCTACCCTTGCCCGGCAAATTTTCTTCTTTTAACTGTATTAGACTGCGTATAGCGATATCATAGGGCGGCTCCGGCGGTATTTCGGGCATCTCAACGGCTTTCATTTTTCGCCTGTATAACCGGTAAACTACAGCGCCAACAGCCGCAATAACCATAGCTATCAGGACATAAGGCCACCACCGGCGGGGAAGAGGTTTTGGACCGATTATATCTTTTATATCAATACCGGCGGTATCTGCAGGCAATACGCTTTTGACATAGATTTTTTTTGATGGCGATTTCGCTGTATGCTGGTTCTCCTGCCGGTCGTACCAGAAAAATTCGAAAACGGGTATCTCCAGCTCACCGGTTTCAAATGCGGAAAGTCTGAAGGTGTATTCGTCATATCGTCTGCCGTTGCGGGTTCTCGTTTCAAGTTTGGGTTCTGATTTCAATATAAAGCCGCCTTTAGCCGCCTTTGCCGCCGGTTCGGATAGCTTGATACTTTCGGGATAATCGGCATTTATACGAACTGTAAAATCATCGCCGATAAAGAGAGAATCGACTGAGATATTTACATCGAAATTTACCGGACTTTCAACAGGGTCATCATCAGCCGACAATGGCAGGGCAACAACCAGAATTAATGATGCAGTCAGTAGATATAATCGAGCTATTTTAATAGATTTCGTTTCCATAGCATTTTTAATAACTATCGTCTGATTCGTTTTGCTCTTTGTTCGAAAAACATGTATAAGGGCTGAGCATAATCTTCATGGGTGTTAAGTTCTATAGTATCGATTTTATTCCGCTTGAAAAAGCTGTGTAAATCGGCTTTATCTTTTTCGGCTTTTAAAGCGAGGTTGCGCCGATTCTCTTTATTTGAAAAATCGATGAGAACTTCACGACCGGTTTCAAGGTCTTTTAAATTGACAATACCGGATTTAGGAATTCGCCGTTCAAGCGGGTCGTATATATGAGCGGCGATAAGGTCATGTTTTTTTGATGCCATGCTTAACGGTTGATGAAAATCCTTATCGAGAAAGTCGGATATTAGAAACAGGACGCTTCGTTTTTTGATGACTCTCAATAAGTAATCGACGGCGCCGGCGATATCGGTTTTGCTTCCGGATGGTTTGAAATACAGCGCCTCCCTGATAAGGCGAAGAACATGAAAGCGGCCTTTTTTTGGCGGGATAAACTTTTCGATCTTATCGGTGAATAGAAGCAATCCAACCTTATCGTTATTCCTGACCGCCGAGAACGCTAAAACGGCGGCGATTTCAGCCGATATCTCGCGTCGCATTTTATCCAGGCTGCCGAAATCACCCGATCTGGAAAGGTCGACCGCCAGTATCACCGTAAGCTCGCGTTCCTCGCGAAATATTTTCACATAGGGATGATTGTATCGCGCAGTTACATTCCAGTCGATGGTGCGGATGTCATCGCCGGGCATATACTCGCGTACTTCGGAAAACTCCATGCCCTGCCCCCGGAAAATCGAATGATATTCGCCGGAGAAGACATCGTTGACCAGCCGGGATGTCTTAATCTCGATTTTCTTAATCTTTTTAAGAAGCTCTCTGGGAAGCATGGCTTATGGAACTTCTATGCCATCAAAAATCTTCTGAACAATATCATCAGAGGTCAACTCTTCCGCCTCGGCCTCATAGCTTAAAATAATCCTGTGACGAAGGATATCAGGGCCAATCGATTTGATATCGTCCGGGGTTACATAGCCGCGTCCCTGCAGGAATGCATGCGCCCGGCCTGCCAGGTTCAGGTAGATTGTCGCTCGCGGTGATGCGCCATAGGCAATCAGGTCTTTTAAATCCAGCCCATATTTATCCGGGTTACGGCCGGCTATGACAATGTCGACTATGTAGTTCTTTACTTTCTCATCAATGTAAATCTTATAGACGGCATCCCGCGCCTGAAGGATATCATCGGGAGTAATGATAGCGTTTACTTTGGGAATTTCCATGACAGTCATCCGCTCCTGTATCTGCATCTCTTCGTCGCGTTCGGGATATTCGATTTTCAGTTTCAGCATAAACCTGTCGACCTGGGCTTCCGGCAGCGGATAGGTGCCCTCCTGTTCAATCGGGTTTTGAGTGGCTAAAACTATAAACGGCCGGGGAAGTTTATAAGACTGTTCGCCGATTGTCACCTGCCGTTCCTGCATCGCTTCCAAAAGCGCCGACTGAACCTTGGCAGGCGCCCGGTTAATCTCATCGGCTAAGATGAAATTGGAAAATATCGGCCCTTTGCGTGGCGTGAATTTGCCGTCGGTGTAGACCATGGTGCCGGTTAAATCACCCGGTAACAGGTCGGGTGTGAACTGGATGCGCCTGAAATCAGTCTTAACCGCTTCTGATAGTGTTTTAACCGCCAGAGTCTTAGCCAGTCCGGGCACACCCTCGATAAGAATATGGCCATCCGCTAACAGGCCGATTAAAAGACGTTCTATCAGGTACTTCTGGCCGACAATTACCCGGCCGATCTCATCGGTAAGGCGGCCGACAAAAGCGCCCTGCTGATCGACTACTCTTTGTATTTCCTCTATCTGTGGATCCATGCAACCTCCGTTTTTTGCAATATTTTTACCTTGAAACCGATAAGTTGTTCCAGCGGCAAATTATGAAATTAGGCTAATTTACTTTGATAAGTCAAGGGTTGTTGTGATGGAGTATTCTCGATTTTTCCAAAAATCGCTATTCTCACGCGCCCAGGCGGGTCAACTCATTGAAATAATTGAATCATAGAGTTTTTTCCCGATTTGTCAGGAAAGTTCTGAATATCGATAAGTATCAGGTGACCGTTTCCGGTTCCGACGGCATGGATAAATCGCTTGATTATCTGCTGAAAATCCGGATGCCGGCGTCGGATATCTCGGGATTGGTCAATCAGGATATTTGCCTGCTGACCGGTGAAAATGTTACTGTTGACGTGCTTGTCAAAGGAACGATGTCTGATCCTGATGTGGATGTTTCTCTGGATGAGCTTACCAGCGGAGTTACCGATAGGCTAAAAGATGCGGCAAAGAAGGAAGCCGATAAAAGAAAAGCGGAACTGGAAAAAAAGGCCAAAGAGCAACTGGAGAAAAAGAAAAAAGCCGAGGAAGACAAACTGAAAAAGGAAGAGGAGAAAAAGCTAAAAGATAAGCTGAAAGGGCTCTTTGGAAAATAGGTCTAGATTATATTATCCCGGATTTTGCAGTTAAGCAATCAGAAATAATAAGCAACTTATTGTAACTCAACGCGTAGGGGCGTCCTCCTGCTTACAAGCAAGTATTATCACTCGCAATATGGCCAGCCGCTTGGAGCCTCCTCAGGAACATCTGCAGGCGTAGGCCATAACGGCTCATAGTCGGGGCAATATGTAATGGTCCCCTCGCCAATATAATATGATATCAGAGCGGTAGCGTCACTGCCGATGATATTACAGTCACCGTTAATGTCTGCGGATGCCCAGAAATCATCCAGCATACAAGGCGCCTGACCGTTTCCGACGAAGAAACCGACAAGATATGTAACGTCGTTTCCTCTTGCCTGTGCAGGCCATTCGCCTAAAGCCATGTTGACATCGCCGGGAAGGTAAGCAGAACTAACCTCTATAAACACGACCTCGCTTACATACTCTATACTCGGATAATAGCTCCCCGAAAGAGTATCAGCCACACTTAACGGCCGACCGTCCGGATGAACGCCTATGCCGATACATTGAACCGTGTCTCCAGCAGAAGACGGATTATCGACCACGCTGACAACAAAAGTTACAGCCCTGGCGGGCGTGGCAAAATTCAGCCATGGGTCGCCGCTGACAGACGCCTGCGCAAAAAACGACTGGCTCGACCATCCTTCAGGATTAGGCGGCGATCCGTAAGGCACATCAAAATAAGCAACATCCCAGGCTGTAAATGGATAATAATATTGACCCTCTGTCTCGCTCAACAATCCATCGAAATACTGCTCCTGAACTCCAAGCGGTATATGAACATCGGCTCCAAAAGCTGTCTCGGCTGTCTGAATATAGACATTGATGTTCAGTAACTCGCCCAGGGGAGCCATTATCGGTGAGGCATCAGGTTTGCCATACCAGAATACAACATCCTCCTCTGCTACAGGACACATCTCCATATCCAATGTTTGAAGATAGGAGAATATCCTGTATCGGGTATGCAGGGAATCTACATAACCAGGATGCTCAAACTGCAGATCGTAGTAACCATGCGGTATATTTACTACCGTATAGACTCCATCAGGTCCGGTCCAGGTTTCCCTGATAATATCTCTGGATACGCTGTCAATGACAGTTACATATACATCCTCGACCGGTGTGCCATTCCTAATATCGGTAACCGTGCCGGTAATAGACCCGTGCCCGGGGATGTTCTCAAAGTGTACCTTAGCATACTCCAACTAGAGAATAAAACTGTGCCCAGTTGGTGGGCCGGAATTGGCTGGACCCTGCGAAGGATCCATACCCTCAATAAGGGCGTCGTTTAGCGTCTGACCGGGAAGTACCGTATCCGATGCATGCACATAGAATGTAAAACAGGGAACCGGGACTAAAGACGTAAAATAAGGCGGAAAAGGGGCTCCGTTATTAAAGCCAATAAATGTTAGGCTTTTATAACCTGGGGGATTGGCATAAAACTCGCCGAGATCAAGAATATCATCATTAGGATTTGTAAACGCAGCAGTTTGCCACGAAGGATTGCTATGTCCGAAGGGCGGATATAGAACATAAGGCGGATCAGGGTAAGGGATATAAGGATTTTCATCTTCAGTGTAAAAAGAATCGATGTAAGCATACCTGATTCCAAGAGGGTAACATATGCCAGACATAATATCATCTTCAGTGGCGCATTGCATATAAACAGTTACGCTGAACCATTCGCCGGGCATCACGGTCATCGTGTCATGCCAGACATCGTCAATAAACTCGCCGCCAGCCCAGACATAAATGTCCGGGTCCTGTGCCGATACGCTGACATTCAGCGTCAGCACAAGCAGCATTAACATTAGTTTTTTTGCCATTGCACTCTCCTTTTATTACCTGTTGTTTTACTTTTCACCAAAAACGAGGCCCGGAGTTTCTTTTTATAATTATTGCCTGTTTTCAAATGCACCTCCATTTGAATCTGAAAGAACCTGTAATAAATCTATCATGAAAATATTCTCTGTCAAGCTAAATCTTCGGCTTTCGTGTCATTTGGGCGTCTCGACCAAACAATAGGATTTTTCAGTTAACAGGTGAGGGCGCCAGCCAGCGCCATTGAACTTCTATTGTTCTGCCAGATCGTGCCCGTAAAGGTGTGATCTGACAGAAATTACAAGAGTCAGGTCACGCTTCGGAATCTGTCTCAAAACCTGCATTGGTATTTCGGGAACTATGATTCACCGCAGGTCCTTGATGGCCAAAATATATAGTTTTTTAATTCGATAATGCATTTCAGCTTACAAGCTGCGGGAATCGTAGTTCCCGCAGCACCAAATAGAAAAACGGGGTTTTGAGACAGCTTCTTCGCTACGACCTGACTGAACTCGAATACAGTATTATATCTGACCATCAAGATTGCAATCCTTTAAAGGGAACAGTCTTTCGGTATGATATAAAACTTTTTCTAATTCTTAGCATTTAAGCGAAGAGTTTTAAATTGATTCATATAGATATAAATATTATATAATCGCAGTGTTACACGCGAGTAGGTTAACTTAGTGAGAAATGTCGGCTTAAAAAAAATGACTGCAACTGCAACTGGTTTACTTTTAATATTCCTGTTTTCATCGCCGCAGGCAAAAAACAGCAGCGCTCCTTTCGAGACTTTAAAAATCTCGCTGAATATGGCAATGAATGCGAATAAAAACATTTTTCATGAATATTGGGACCAAAGCCCGGCGGTAGACCTGATGGTTGAATTTCCATTTTATACAGGATTAATTCAGGCAGGCTTTCAGGTTGCTCATAACTCATCGGTTAAATCAGGCGTTGCCGATTACACCTCGATTTTTCTCTATCTCGGCTGGGGCTGGGAATTTGTTTTGCCCTACAGATTGAAATGGTACAACGGCGTGCAGGTGGGAAATTACCAGATAATTTACGAGCAAGAAGAATATATCGGACATAATCTGGAAAGTGAACTGGGCGCCGGGATATATTCCTGTATTGCTATCCCGGTTAGATCAAACTGGTTTACAAATATCTCTGCCCGTTGCCAAAAAATTTACACTCATCATCGGATTCACCATACTTTTGTCGGCATCGGGATAGGTTATAATTCAGATACGCCGCGCTGGTTGAAGAGATTCTTGCAATGAAAAATAATAAATTATTAATGATAATTTTCCTGATTTTGACGCTTTGTTCTATCATACGGACAGAGGAAAGAAACTCATTGAACAGAAGCGTTATTACCGGAGATGAGCTTCGGGAGTCAGGTTTTTCATTGCTCAGTGATATTTTCATGCTGGCCAGTGAATGGGATGCCGTTACTATCGATGGTTTCACCTGGCAGGCAGTTCCCCATGGGTTGTCTTATGACTGGCAGCCGCAATGGACTGTTATGCTGGATGGCCAGTCAATTGATCTTAATGTGCTGGGAACGACTAATATCAATAGGCTGCCGGTCACTTTAAATCAAATCGATTATGTCGAAATTATCAGCTCTCCCCATATTCATGAGGGTATATTTACCTACGGCGGCCTGATCCATATACATACAATAAAACCAAATCCTGGTCTGTCCGTTAGCTATCGGTTTAATATCGGTAATGAAACAGGCGATCCCGGACCCTACAAACGCACCGAACTGGGAACAATAAATATTGACCGGTTGGCGGAAAATCATTCATTTGATATTCTTTATCGAAACGGGTCGATATATCTTAGCGGCAGCATTTGGGGCGGCTGGCATTTTCCAACCGATAAATATGTAAGAAAGCGCAATGGTATTATTAACAATAATAATAGGTTGCTAATGACCATTATTGCCCCATCATTTAAAATAACAAGAGAGTCGGATAATTCGATGATTGAATTTTTGCAGGCCGCTTCCTGGTTTGAAGACCTCTTCTTTTTCAAACAATACGGACGAGAAATACCGGTTAAATTTTTTATGGCTCACAGCGGAATTAACGGTTCGTTTACTGCAATAAATAACACTCATATCGGTTATCGATTCTACTTTACAGATAATGAATTGACCAAAAAGGAGAATTCGCAAGACCTGGACTTTGGCTGGAAACAAAACCGTCTAACAGCAGAAATCGAAGCCTCCCGCAGCGTTTCTATATATAAATTAAAGTTGGGTTTGGGTGTCGAAAGGTTTTCAGTTTCGACAGATTATGAGCTTGCCCGATCAAACCTTACAACCGGCAAATTATACGGGGTCATCTATACACGTCTGGCCGATAAGATTTATCATGAAATGGGATTGACAATTCAAAGATCCTCTGAGCATACCTCTGTAAAAGGATATATCGGAAACCGCTGGGATGTGTTTTCAATCAATGCCATTGAGACATGTTTTTCCTATTCCAATCGGCCATTTGTGGAAGACAACAATATCTGGTACTGGTCGGATAAAGGGTATAATTTTCTAGAGGATAATGGAATCGATGTTACTTTCGATGGTTCAATTGACGCTTCAAAAACATTTGCCGGCGATATATCATGGCTGACAGACTTTAATAATTTATCAATACAGCTCAGCAGCTATTTTAAATATTTTAGGAACTTATATCTTGAAGACCAGTGCTTTCAGTTTAATCCCGATGAGTATTCATTTTATTCCCCCATTGAGATTGTAACTGACCAAAATGGGAAGGTGGGAGGTTTGCAGGCATCGATAAAACACAAATTCAATCAAATGACTTCTCACAGCTTATATTACCGTTTTCAGGACATTATCGGCGGCGATGAGCTTTTTAAAAATATCTGGCGAAAAATACCAATTCACCAGGCCCGCTATACATTTTTATACAGGCCGGTAAATGATTTCTCTTCAAAGGTAATGCTTACTTACCGCGGCTCAAGCGAGTGGAACGAGTACAGGGATATTAGCAATCAGACCGGCGGCATGTATAATTCCAGCCTTAAGGAGATATTGACGCTTGATCTTGCCTTTCAAAAATGGTTCTGGCATAGAAAATTATGCGGCAACATCTTTTTTAGAAATATCCTCAATGACGAAATCCGCCATCATCCTATCGGCGCCGCTTTCGATTTAAGCTGGTTCGTTCAAATAAATATGATGCTGAATTCAAAATAAACATTAGGTCTTTATTTTCATGTATGGTCAGATCACCATCTTGAAACAAAACCTGCCGGCATTTTAACATAGCTGTTAAACTAATAATTTTATTACAAGTGCTGTTGAGTTTCTGCAGGCTGTTTTAGATGTTCAGTCAGGTCACACTTCGGAATCCGTCTCGAAATCTGCATTGGTATTTCGGGAACTATGATTCACCGCAGGTCCTTGACGGCCAAAATATATAGTTTTTTAATTCGATAATGCATTTCAGCTTACAAGCTGCGGGAATCGTAGTTCCCGCAGCACCAAATAGAAAAACGGGATTTTTAGACGAATTCTTCGCTACGACCTGACATAACTGTAGGGCGGGCAGGTTTCAGGATGTCTTTCGCCCAAGGCGGACTTCCATCCTGAAACATGTATCCACGACCTGCTTAAGATTTCCTGCAAGACTACCTTGTTATAATACAAATTTGCTGTTGTAATTATTATAAATAGATATTAAACTAACTTGAGATTTGCAGGAAAATCAGGTTATGAAAAAATTTTGAAAATAAAGGAGTCAAAAACATGAAAATATATCTTGTCCGTCATGGTCAGTCCAACAGCGCCGATATCGATCCCGGGAAAAATCTTTCGGATACCGGTAAAAGAGAAATAATTAAACTGGCAGAATCGATTAAACATCTCGGTATCAACGTCGATGAAATCTGGCACAGCGATAAAGCCCGTGCCCGGCAAACAGCTGAGATTTTAGCCGCCGCTGTGAAATCATCAAAAGGGCTTATAGAAAAATCCGGTCTTAAGCCAAACGATGATGTAAAACCAGTTGCTGAAGAGATCAGAACGTATGACGCCGATCTGATGCTTGTTGGACATTTGCCATTTATGGCGAAACTGACCTCGCTATTGCTAACAGGCAGTGAAAACAGATGCGCTTTCGAATTCGATGCCGGAGGTCTGGCATGTTTTGATTATGATAAAGGCGCTTTCTGCCTTAACTGGTTTATCCATCCGGGATTGATTAAACTTGAAAAGCATGATACGTTTCAATCATATCATTGAGATGCGAGGTTAAATCAGATTTCTCAACGAGTTCATTTCATGATAATCAACCTAATAATGTTGACCGAATGAACTTTCTCTATCGACATTAAAACATGATGCAAGGAGGATTTAATGACTTTCGAATTGAAAAAGATCGATGTTTTAAGCGCCATTAAGGTATCGTTTATCGTTCATGTCATAATTGGCCTGCTCTTAGGGCTTTTAATCGGTTCAATCATGGCCTTTGTAATGGGCTTTATCAGCCAGTTTATGCCTTATGAACAGATGGGGTATGATGGTCCGACGCCGGGGGCGATTGGCGCGCTGGGTGGAATTTTTATGGCGCTTTTCTATGCAGTTTTCATTTCTGTAGTTAATGGAGTAATAGTTACCGGGATTATTGTATTGCTCTACAATCTCATAGCTGGATGGGTTGGCGGAGTTAAACTGAATTTAAAAGAAATCCCAACGGCTGATATTAAACCTGCCGCTACACTTGCCCAACCGCCTGATACAGGAAGCGACATCGCTGATGTCTGAGGTCCGGGTTCGAATAGCGCCATCGCCGTCAGGGTTTCTTCATATCGGAACCGCCCGGGCGGCGTTGTTCAACTGGCTGTTTGCCCGTCACAATAAAGGTAAATTTCTGATAAGAATTGAGGATACTGATCAGGCAAGATCGTCTCCGGAGATGATCCAGGTTATATTCGACAGCTTAAAATGGCTGGGGCTTGAACCTGATGAGCCGCCTGTCTTTCAGTCAAAGCGGCTGGAAATCTACAACAAATATGTTAACAAGCTTTTAGAATCCGGCAGAGCGTACCGTTGCTGGTGCGAACCAGAGGTATTAAAACAAAAACAACAACAGGCAAGAGCCGAAAAGAGAAACCCGCGCTATGACCGTACCTGTTATTATCTTTCCGATAAGGAAAAAAAGAAAAATATCGAATCGGGAAAAGCCGCCGCAGTCCGGCTATTTGTCCCGGAAGGAGAAACCTCTTTTAACGATTTGATTGTCGGCGAGGTGAAACGCAATCATACAGATTTTGACGACTTCATAATTGCCCGTTCTGATGGTCGAGCGGTCTATAATCTGGCGGTAGTAGTTGATGACTACGAGATGCGGATAAGCCATGTTATTCGCGGCAATGATCATATCACCAACACACTTAAGCAGGTTCTCCTCTACGATGGTCTTGACCTGCCGATGCCGAAATTTGCCCATTTGCCGCTGATTTTAGGCAAGGACAAATCGAAGATGTCCAAGCGTGACGGTGCGATCGGCGTTACCGATTATGCGAAAATGGGGTATCTCAAGGAAACAGTGGTGAATTTTATAGCGCTGCTGGGATGGTCACCGGGCGACGATCTGGAAATTATGAGCGTTGATGAGATGATAGAATCCTTCAGCCTCGACCGGATAAATCCGTCAAATGCCGTATTAGATATGGAAAAACTAACCTGGTTAAACGGTGAATATATTCGTAAAACGGATGACCATGCGCTGGTAGACATGTTAAGACCATTTCTGGTTGAATCAGGATTAGTCACTCATCTTTATATTAATTCCCGCTGGGATTATATGTTGAATTTTGTCCGGTTGCTAAAAGAACGCTGCCGACTGCTCACAGATTTTATTGCTCAGGGACCTTATTTTTTCACCGATGAATTTGATTATGATGAAAAAGGCGTTAAGAAACATTTTTCAACGCCTGAAATCACAGATAGATTGGAAGAGTGGCGGAAAATGCTTCAAGATATCGAACCGTTTGTTGTCGATCGCCTGGAGAGAGCTTTAAGAGAGCTGGCGGAGAAATTGGGTGTTAAAGCGGCCATGCTAATTCATCCAACACGATTAGCCATTACCGGTATGACTAAAGGACCTTCGCTGTTTGAACTGATGGAGGCGCTGGGTAAGGACAAATGTATGTTGCGCCTGGAAAAAGCAGTGAAATATATTAAAATGTTGAAAATGACTCATTAGTCCAAAATTTTCTTGACTTTAAGCTGATTTTGCTTATATAAGAAGTGGGTGTCTTTTGAAGGCCAGCTGCAGCATATATCCCCCCATTGAGTTGCACTACCTATCAAAAGACATTCTTTTTCTGGGGTATCGTCCAACGGCAGGACTGCAGACTCTGGATCTGTCAATCGGGGTTCGAATCCCTGTACCCCAGGTTTTTTGTTGCCCTTGTAATCTAATGGCTTACAGCCAAAACAATCCCACCTTTGCCTGACTGTATATATTTTCATACATATTTTAACCGATAAACGACCGCTTTTCAGATAAAAAAGAAATGTAATTTTTTATACGTAAAAATAAAAGGCAGCATTTCTGCTGCCTTTTTCCCACATCTTTTATCAGTAAAAGGGATTTATTTACCAATCTCTGTCGGAATAACTTCGATATTGTTAAGCACAGGCGCATCGCAATTTGGCCAGCCTGCGGGAGCTTCTTCGGGAACGGGAGGCCATGCTGGTGGATAATCGGGACAGTACGTAATGCTGCCGCCAGCAACAAAGTAACCTACCAAAGCAGTTACGTCGCCGCCGATGATGAGACAGTCACCGTTAATGTCCGCCGATGCCCAGAAACCGTCCAGCAGGCATGCCGCCTGACCGCCGCCGATGAAGTAACCGACTAAATAAGTAACGTCACCGCCGATAACCGTTGGCGGCCAGATACCTAAAGCCATGTTGACATCGCCGGGTATATACTCATAACCGGTTGGTTGCTCGCAGGCATCATCTATGCCATTTTGGTTATTATCACCGAGGCACACCGTGCCGTCGCCCCTATATTCAATACCACCGCTTGCAAGGCACTCTGCTTCAGTCATTTCGTCGCAGTCACCATTCTCGTAACAGCAGGCGCCTGTAGCAGCAGGAGGATGCGGCGGCCAGACATCATGTTGCGCACATTCGTAAAATTCATATAACGATGTTATGGGAATAAGGTAATTATCCGGGTCGCCGTTACAATTAACGCAGGGATCCGCTTGAAGCCCCGGTATCAAATCAACGGCACTCCGGCCAATCGGTATATCCGGGTAGTTATCACAATTACTCACATCTTCCGTGCCGTTAGAGGTAAATACATTGAAACCAGGATCGGAGAACATCCAATGCCCGTAATAGATATAGTATTGTACTATAATTGGTGATACATCCGCACCATAATCAAGCACTCGTATTAAACCGTCAGGTATGCGGGTAAATATGAACTTCGGGATTACAGGAATGTAGGCTGTAAACGTGCCGCCTTCCTGACAGATCCAGTTAAGGATTGTAGTCCCTAATGGCTGTAGTGCAGACTCCGATAAACATACCTTAACATCCCATTGCTCCGGATCTCCAAATTCATAAGTTACAGTAATAGGCTCAGTACTTACAAGGTCCAGCGCTATTATTTGAGTTTCTACCTCATCTGAAGAGCCGCACCCGTCAAATTCTACAGCTCTAAGTCGTTTGACTATGGTGTCGGTAGGACCTAAATCCCCGGTAGTATTTAATGTGTCGCCTCTGAGCGCTACAGTACCATCAAAGGGATCCGAGCCGGGTTCAAAGAAATCAGCCGGTATTGCGCCTATCATCCCACAACCAAAGTTTACAAATGTGTTGTAGCCTTCAGGAGTTTCCCAGAGGTCGTATACCGGCTCTTCTGCTTCCGGTTCACCGGTAATTACGAACGCCAGGTCAAGCGACTGCTCTTCGCCGCCGCCCTGAGGCAGGCAGGTGTGCTCGATTACGCCATCGATAACGAAATTAGATCCCCTGACATCCATAGAAACCCATTCGGGGTTATAGTTGGGAATAACAAAATCAAATTCAGCAGGAGGTCCTCCTGGTTCAAGTATACCCTCAAAGAAATAGAAGGTTTCCCGCCCTATAGACATTTGCTCTTCCACGGGATCAAGCGGCGGCACGGGCGGGGGTAAACCAGGGGGCCACTCCGGAGTTGACCAGTTTATGGCGATCTCGATCATTGATGGCGTGCCCGGAATAACGGGCAAAATGTTTGCCCAGGCAAAGAACTCTTTCATCCGGGTGGGATCGAACGGATGATCGTAGAACCATACATTCCACCAGCCGGTATTCGGGTAATAATACCAGCCTTCTCCGTAAGCATCCTCTCCAAAGCCGTTTAAAAACACTCCCAGCGGGTCAATCGCGATGAGGTAGCCATTAATGATTGGATCGGGCGGCGCTTCAGCGGGTTCGTAAAGCTCCATCCATGGAGGGTAGGGATCATATGGACCGGACGCCCAGACAGCATCATCCATGAAGTGATCCTGCGTATTCTTCCAGCCCCAGTGTGTAGTTGTGGGGCTCTGAACGTTTGCAGTGATTCTTAACCAGTAGATATCATTTATTGTCTGCTCGAACCACAACGTTTCAGGGAGGATAATATCGTACCGGAAATACTGCTGGTGTTCATCTGGAACAATTTCTCCGCTTGCGGGATCATACCACCCTTGCAATGAAGGCGGATCGACCGGCGTAATGACAAAATCTAAAATCTCAAATGGTCCCCAGCGGGGGGCACCCGGTATGCTGAAACCACCCGGACCCTGGGGGATATTGTTGTGAATCGTTATTGTGAAGCCAGTTATAACGCCAATATCATCACTCCGCCATGAACCCCAGAAGTGGATGTCTTTGACCCATCCCGTTTCTGAACATCGCCAGTCATCTGCCAATGAAAGCGGCGCTGTGGCATTCACGTCCCAGCCGGTTGGATCGGGCAATTGCGGGTGGTGCATCTTGTGATTTGGCCATTCTTCTCCCTGGCAATTGGCGGAATTGGTCTCGCCATCAACCCAAAAGAGGGGATAACCGACCTCCGGTGGATCACTGAAAGCCCCGCACCAATCATACCAGGTGTCCATGTAAAACCAGCTATCACAACACGGTGGAGTTTGGTCATCCCATAATATTGAGGGATAAGGTGTGTTTGTTGTTCCTGTATATTTAAGGCCAATAAATACCGGACCATTTACACAGCATGGGCTGGAGAATGTAATTGTGCCTGGAGTAGGATACCCAAATCCAGCTTGATCGCAGGTGAAGGTTTCGCGGCAGAGTTCAGTGCCGGGACCCGCACAGAAATCCTGCGGGTCGGCCATGCCGTAAACCACGAAATCCATATCGACAGGCCATACTGCTCCCACATAATTCCATAGGGTAAATGATAGCGATATGATTTCAAATGGATATGTTGGTACTCCTGTACATTCTGCAGACGGGTCAAAGAACGTTACGTTAGCATATCCCGGTAACCAGCCTTCAGTATAGCCAGCGATGGTTCCATTAGTTTTAAACATAGTGCAGGCGTCCGTGGCTAATGGCCGCCCAACAGGTTCTGCGTCACTTATGGGTATGGCTTTTGGTTTATCCGCCGCAGCAGCTGCAGTGGCCAGCAAAAAGACCAGACCGACAGTTAATATTAATATTTTCTTATTCATTTGCTTCTCCAAATTACTACTCAACTTATTTTTTGTAGTTGAGCAAAATTAAAAATTCAAATTTAATTCCAACCTGGGAAAATCCAACAGCAGAGTGCGGGGTTTGTATACAGCCAGCCCATCGCTGGAAGATCAATAGCGCCGCTCTCGTTGTCGGGAATCTCACAGGTGTCATTTACCGCCAATGCATCTGAATTGATCCATAGAATCGCCATAAAAGCAGTTATTACTATGGATGGCTTTTTCTCTCTGATTAAAATTAGTTCTCCTTTCTATTAGGTATTAACATGCTAAAGTTATTGATATTATACCCAGAATTTTACTGATTCCATTGATTTGTTTTTCTAATATGTTAAATATTTATTCCTTCATGCTATTAAATTTTATGCTCATTAACAATGAATAAGTTTGACCATTCTTACAGGTTCAATGTTAGATTATTTTTCGCATGCACACTGTAATGAATGTCTAACATAATCTTAAAAAGTTCAATCAGTCATTTACAAGAAATATAGGTTGTCGTAATATGTCTGTCAAGTAAAAAATTGGTTGTGTCCGGAAAAAGGAAGGGACATGGATTTAATCGGAGAGGCGCGGATTCAAACCCTGGAACGCGTTGCCCCGCTAACCGCTTAACAGGCAACTGCACAGTTTGCAGAACCGATTAACACGCTTAATGTTGCAACGACATCAAAACTGATCATGCCAATTGTATGTCATAAATTATACTGTATTCTATTTGTAATCCAACATATTCGAGTTCAGTCAGGTCGTAGCGAAGTGTGACCTGACTGTTGTAATTTCTGTCAGATCACACCCTTACGGGCACGATCTGACAGAACAATAATGGTAATATTTTACTTATTTCAAATAAAAAATGATATTGGTCCCGGATAATCCCAATTTATTCGAACTTAGGCATAGTACACTTTTCAACCGCCGTTTACATGCCGCATGCGATTAATTTGTCCAGATATAATTCTATGGTCTTGACTGGGTCAGCGCTGTGTATTATCATATTAAAGAATCTGCGTTACATTTTGCAGTGATGATGTTTAATCCAGGTGAGAGGGCATGACGTGATTCAGCAAAGAACATTACCCGAGGAAAAACTTATAAGGGTTTTTATTAACAACAACTTTTTTTCATACCTGTTATGTACGCCCGTTAGCATGAAGGAACTTGTCATTGGCTGGCTATTCACTCAGGGGTATATAAATATCCTGGACGATGTCAATTCACTCAATGCTTGCGACGATATGTTAGATATTAACGTATACCTGAAATCAGAGCCGCCTTCTTCATCCTCCAAATATGATTTTATTACCTCCTCGGGATGCGGCGGTGGACAAGTAAGCTCGCTGCAATATTTCAAGGATATAAAAAAGCTAAGATCTTCTTTAGAGGTCAATGTAAAAAATCTTGTTAGTGTTATGTCTGAGATGTTACGCAAACTTGCCTCCGTTACAAGCAGTTCAGGTTTGCATTGCGCTGCTTTAGTAAGAAACGATGACTTTTCGGATTTACTGATAGGCTACGATGTGGGACGACACAACGCGGTTGACAAGGTTATTGGAGCTGGATTACTAAAGGATATCGATTTTGGTTCAACCATCCTGACGACGAGCGGCAGGATCTCATCAGACATGGTATTAAAAGCAGCCACTGCCGGTGTGCCGATTATCGCTTCTCAAAGATCAGTGACGACCCTGGCTGTGGATATAGCTTCCTCAGCCGGAATTGCTGTCGTGGGGCGACTTAACAGGCCCAGCAGGATTGTTGCAGGCAAGATAGAGAGAATTATTAGTTGAGGTAATAAGTGCCCCGAATTCTCAATGTTGTTGGTTGTAAGAACTCTGGTAAAACCCGTTCAATCGAATTGATTGTACCGGTTCTTAAAAAGTTGGGCATGCAGGTTGGAACCTTGAAACATACGGAACACGATGGTTTCGACTGGGATGTAAAGGGGAAAGACACATATCGGCATTTTAAGGCTGGAAGCGATGTAACCGGTATTTTTGGAAGGCGCTCGTTTGCTTTCAATTTCAATGATGCTAATATTAATCCATGCAGTGTGGATGATCTCATCAGAATTTTTTATCGAGAACTGGATTTGGTGATAATAGAAGGCCTGAAAACCAATAAAAGTTTTAAGATTGAAGTATGTCGGGCCGGATATACTGATAGAAAAATAACGCCTTGCAATGAACTGTTAGCAACTTATGGCGTGAATCTGTTCAACTATGATTTGCCTCATTTCAACTATGGAAGTGAAATGGAACTTGGAAAATTAATCATAGACAATATCAATAGAGTAAATCAAGCAGACTCGAATTAAAAAAACTTGGATACTGATACAAAAAAAACCGCGGCTGTTCTGGCGGGAGGTCGAAGCCGCCGTTTTGGCCAGGATAAGGCTTTTTTTATGATTAGAGGAAAACCAATGGTCAAAATAATTATCGACATGCTCGGATCAGATTTTGATGAAGTGATAATCGCCGGCGGTGATATGGAAAAATCTCAAGAGCATGGGCTTGTTTGTTATCCGGACCCGGTACCGGATAAAGGGGCTCTCGGGGGCATTTATAACGGGTTGATTCATTCAAATTCCCAATTTATATTTTGCTGTGGCTGCGATATGCCGCTGATAAAGCCGGATGTAATTCGTGTCATCTTAGACAACATGAGCGATGAGGATGTGCTTATGCCGGTTATCAACAACATGCGACAACCGCTCCATGCAGTATATAAAAAATCATTACTGCCGTTGGTGGAGCGGTTGGTTAATTCAAGCGATCGGTTTTTACCCGACCTGCTTGAAAGGGCTAAAGTCCGTTACCTTGATGAATATCATTTTTCAAAACTTCCCGGCTACGACCTTTCTTTTGTGAGTTTCGATGATCTTAACGCCGTTGCTCAATACAGGTCTCACCTGGAAAAACTTTAATATTCGGCTTTAAAACCAAGCATAACGCTTCGTCCCGGCATCGGATAGTACCGCTCCTCTTCATAGTTCTTGTCCAGTAGATTCCTGATGTTTACAAACAGTTTCAGATAAGGCTTAACGGTATATGCGATTTTTAAGTGCGCTAAGTAATAGTCGGGCATAGATGTCAAATCAGGCGCCAGTCTGTCCGAGATGTATTGCCCTGTATGGTTAAATTCCAGGCCGAAACTCATCCTATAAGTAATTGTATAGTCCGTTTTATTCCGGGGGGTATGGCAGCGCCTTATCTTGCTTTCTTTCTCGTAAGCGTCAAGATAAGTATAGTTCACGGATAATCTTATTTGCTCGCTCCTGATGTAATTTATGCCGGTCTCAATGCCTTGAAGGACCACCTCATCAATATTCTTGTAAATATCATTACGGCTTTCACGATCAATCAGATTGTCAACATCGTTTCTAAAGAAGTCCTGCGTGAAACTTATCTCAGGCGATATATCGATTTGGCAGCCTGCTTCCATCTTGACAGCTTTTTCAGGTTCAAGGTCAGGGTTGCCCGAAACAGTGGAGAAGAAGTGATTTAAAGTAGGGAAGCGGATTGCCTGTGACGCTGCCAGATGAACGCTCAGCCAATGCAGGGGAATGATGCTCAGGCCGACATAAGGATTCGATGAAACTGTCGAAGCGTTGATGGCGTAGGTTTCCATACGATTGTAGGAGACGCCTGCCTCTACTGAAAGGATATCTGCCGGATTGTACTGGAACTGGCTGAACAGGGAGACTGAGGCAGTTTTATTATATATCCATGGTCTTCCGGTATCCTCCTGCCGGTCGATGCCGTCGATTCTGAAAACTATTCCCGAAGTATTATCCAATTTTTCATTTAACATAAAAGTAAAGGTTAGTCGGCTGCCGACGTCAAAGCTATCATGGAAACTATTAAAAATGAGATTATCGTCAGAGAAGGAATCGTCTTCGTATCTTTTCAACCGATTTTTGCATACATCGTAATATATTTTGCCTTTCCAGTAAATGTTTTTATTTATCAGACCATCGCCGCCTAAGTCAATATAGTATCTCCTCCAATCGGGAAACTCCTGATACTTAGGCTGATCGGTGCCCGTTGGCAAACGCCGCACAGAATTGTAATATCCAGAGGACATTGATAAAACCGTTCCGTTGTTGAATGTGTAATTCAGTTTTGTGTCGAGGTTGAAATTACGATAATCGGAGTTGTCGCGCAAACCGCCATCTTCAAGCTCGAGGGGACTGTAATCATCCGAAAGACTATAACCGTCCGAAGAAGCCAGGCCGAGCGAGACCCAGTAATCAAAAGCGCGGTAAGCCGCTCCGAGGTTAATTTCAGCGTTATAGGTATTGTTCTTGCCGAATGAGAGTTTCATTTCCCTCAACGTGGCAGTATTAATTCTTTTGCTGACAATATTGACCAGTCCACCGAGAGTATTGGCTCCATAAACTGCACTGGCCGGACCTTTGACCACCTTTATTTTTGAGATATTGCTTATGGGAAGAGAATTCAAATCCAAATCGCCGTAGTAGGGAAGGCTTATAGGCCGGCCATCGAGAAGAATCATAGTTTCTCGGCCTATAAAGCCTCTTATTTGGATTCGCGATTCTCCTTTACTTCCGTTTGTTACGACTACTCCGGGGACAGAATTTAAAGCCGCTTTCACTGTATTTGTGCCCGTGGCGTTCATAATATAGTTGCTGATCTCGCTTACTGAGGCCTTAGGCACATCCTTTTTTCCTTTGACAACGACTATTTCTCCAAGATGATAAACCGGAATATTGTCTTTGTCGAAAACAGTCCGTAGACCTGAAACATTTGCATATGAAGCAGATAAGCCTAATGCTGTCCACAATATTCCTGACATCAGGATGAGCGACAATAATTGCATTACACGTTTGAGCATGATCGTAATCTCGCTTTCTTAAACATTAAGTGTTAAAAATAATTTTACAGCAACGTTAGTTATTCTTGATCTACTTCGTTGAATTTTTGGTGAAGGAAAGATCGGGAATATAGTAGAGAAAAGAGATTGTTTGAGAAGAAGTTTCATGGTCTTTCCAAGCACGGGAGGCCAGGATGTTTTCATCCTGACCCTATCGGCCGGATAACCATAGCAAGCGCCTTAGGCTATCCGGCTCGATCAAGAACTTCCTTTTATTTTTTAATTACTTTTATTTCAATTTCTTTCGGTTCTTCATCAAGACGCAACGATAAAACCATTCCGTAAATCGTATTACCGATAATCGATGTAGCAAACCTGTTCAACTTGATGTCTTTGCCGTTGATCGAAATCTTTACCTCTTTAAAATCCATGATTACATTTTCTTAACTATAAAAATAATCCGGATATATTTTGCCAGCTGTTAAAGACCGTTTCGTTTATCAATAACACTCCGATAAACCAGAAACATATGGAAACAGCTGTTGCGGTTCGCATATAAGCAGATCGGCGGATTTCAGCAAACCGTTCAAACTGTGTCAGACTAACCTTAACCATCAGGTACGAGATAACAAATCCGATGAGGCTCGCCAGAGCAGCCATGGAACCAATTGTAAATGACCAATTAAGCAGCCCGGTAAATCCTCGATCCAACCACCAGTGGTTCTGGAAAATGAATGCCTGCGAGAACGAGAAGAAAAGGCAGTTGGCGAAACTTGAAACAACTACAATTGCAGCCATCGGCATAATCTTTTTAAACCAGCCTCTGTTATAGGCCAGTGTAAAAGCTATTTCCAACATTAACGCCTGTCCAAGAACACCAGCGATCTGGCAAAAGAAAATGTTCGGCAGGCTGAGGAATTTAAAACCGCACGCAACAAGACCTATAAGAATGGTGCTACCTCTCATGGGAAGGATGTAGCGCCCATACGATATGACCAAAAGGGATACAAAAGCCAGCGCTACTGAGCGCGGAATAAAGGTTCCCACGCCTCCCATTGATATGGTGACTATAGCTTCCAGTCCTCCCCATATGGAGCCGAACAGGATTAGAGTCAGAATTATTTTCTTTTTATCTGTCATGGCTATTTTCCCCTTTAAAATGTTATTTGGACTTGTGCCACTATCAGATCGTTGTCAATTTCAGTTCCCTGTTCCGCCTTGTGAATATAGTTCAAATAGAACATGGAGTTGATTCCTTCGAGATAGTAATTCACTCCTCCAGTGATCCAGGATTCACCATCATCATCTGTGTCAGTGTCAGGGTCGTGGGAATCATAACGAACTAATAATTCCACCCTTGGATCAGGTTGGACGCCAATGTGGGCAAAAAAGGCCTGGGCATCGGTAGCAGCCACACTATCGATGTGAGCAAAGGTGAGGTTCTCGGTGGAGGCCATCAGGAATTCTCCTCTGAACTTCACAGTAACCTGCTCAGTTGCCTTGTAATCCGCTTTAGCGAAACCACCGAAGCGATTCCTCTTGACCGTCCCTTCTTCCGTTAAGCCCATCCCGGGGTCAGCGCTGCCGATCCAGGCATAGCCGCCAACCCTTATCTCCGCTTGCTCTACAGGAGGTTTGAAATCTACTCTAAGCAGGAAGTCCTTGGCGTCATTGTTGTCAGATGTATTATTGGTCTGGTCTGCTCCGTTGAAGATGCCAACGTTGAAATCGACATATTCGGTTTTGGTGGTAGTCTGGATACCCACCTGCCGCCACACGGCAAATCTTTGGGTGGTTAAGGGATAATTGATCATCTCCAGTTTCGCAGTTGAGTACGGCATATAAAGGGTGAAATTTGGTAAAAATCTTCCAACAGTGATTTCAGTCTGGGGGACATAGAAGAATTGAGCTTTGTAATCAAGAACACTGACGCTTCCCTTATGATCTAGCTGAACAAAGTATTTCACTTTATCTGGAACAATGTCTCCCCAGAACAGAAAGCGGGTTCGGTTTAAAGTGAAGGAATCATCACCTTCCTCATCTTCTAAATGGTAGGTATATCCCGCCTGGAGAATACCGCCTATCTTCAATGTTCCCTTGCCCACCTTAACCTCGGCCATCTGAGCTGAGGATGTCTGAAGCGAAAAAATCGCAAAGAAGAAAAATACAATCGTTAAAATGCTGAGCTGCTTTTTCATTAATTCTCCTTTCTACCTGGTTGTATTAAACTTATTTCCTCTCTTCTTTCCTTAACTTTAGCTATTAATAAACCTATTACCGAAGCGGTCAGGGTTAATGTGCCAAAGGGTTTCACAAGCTCCCTGAAAAATCCCAGATCTTCTGAGACTTTTGGATTTTTAGGGAGGTCGGGATAAAAATCTATGGGTTCGGGTAGAACATAGATCTTATGAGTTCCAGTCTCAAGTTCCTTTTCTCCGTAAATCTGCGGTTGTCTCCCTTTCTCCTCGAGCCTCTTTTTAGCTTTATGAGCCATTTCTAATATCTTGTCGTAGTCCCCGAAAGTGATAGCGCCTGTAGGACAGGCTTTGGCACATGCTGGCTCCAGCCCATTGGTTACCCGGTCTATACAGAAAGTGCATTTGGATGACTTTTCGGTTTTATCGTCGATCTGGGGAATATGCCATGGGCAATACTCATTGCAGGCACCACATCCAATACATAGTTCTCGGTTAACATAGACAATTCCAAGCTCTTTATTATGGGTCATGGCCTTGACAGGCTCGACCGGGCAGGCTTTCACACAAGCTGGGTCGACACAGTGCAAACAACGGTGAACCCTAAAAAGCCACTTGACTCTATCCTCTTTTTCATGCTCATAAAATTTAACCAGGCTGTAGGTTTTTGGGGAAAGTCCGGCGGGATTCTGGTATCCACCTTTTGCTGCAAAGAAGGTGGTTTTCTCAGCCGGCAGCTCATTCCACTGCTTACAGGCAACCTGGCAGGATCTACAAGCTATGCACTTCTCCATATCGAAAAGTATGCCTTTCTTCGCCATTTTATCACACCTCCTTTACTACGTTACAAAGAAACGCTTTGAATTCCGGGATCATAGTGTTGGCATCTCCTACATGCGGGGTGAGACAGTTGGCGCTGCAACCCTTAGCTAAACCTCTATACCCATAATGCCAGGGAAGACCAATTTCCTGACAGGTCTTTCCATTTAATTTGAAGGGCTTAAGACGGTTTGTCACAACAGCATAAGCAGTTATTTCACCCCGGGCGGTGGTTATCCGCACCTTATCCCCGTTCTTAACATCTTTTTCTTTAGCTAAAGATTTGCTCATCTCCACGAACATATCCGGCATCAACTCAACCAGCCAGGGGCTGTTTCTGGTCATCTGGCCTGCCTGCCAGTGCTCGGTAACCCGGTAGGTTGTAGCAATAATTGGATAACTACTCACATCCCCGATATCATTCATTTCCTTGGTCCATATCACAATAGTGGGATTGTTCTGGACGGAAGAAATTATGTTTTTCACCGGGCTTTCCAGAGGTTCATAGTGCTCGGGGAAAGGACCGTCTGCCAAACCGAAACCAAAGAGCCTGGCATGACCTTCAGGTTTCATGATGAATGAATATTTATCTCCAGGAGGCCATCCACCATCAGGAATATCACCGATCCATTTAGTTTCAGGGCCAGTCCACTTTACCACCCACTTGTGAGGTGCATAAGGGTTGCCTTTAAGATCGCAAGAAGCTCGGTTATATATGATTCTGCGGTTCACCGGCCAGCACCACGACCATTTAGGATAAAGCCCAATATTATTGGGAGCATCAGTAGGGTCTCTGCGGGCTGCCATGTTACCTTTTTCAGTGTAGCTTGCACAATAAAGCCAGTTTCCCGAAAGAGTTGTGCCATCATCCTTAAGCTTGCCGAATGATGGCAACAGTTTACCGGTTTTTAGGTCATAGCCATTTATTTCTTTGGCAACCAGGTGTACATTGGGTTCATCACTCTCGCCATAATCCCAGTTCAGATTAATAATCGGGTCGGGGAAAGAACCACCTTCGCCGACATAAAGCTTTTTCAACTCTTTATAAAGCCGGTCTAAAATCCACAAGTCGGATTTGGCATTTCCTGGAGGATGGACCGCCATATATCTCCATTGGCTCCAGCGTCCGCTATTGGTGATACTTCCTTCTTTTTCTACAGAAGAGGCAGCAGGCAACATGAAGACTTCTGTTTTTATCTTCTTGGGATCGACATCCGGATTGGTCCAAAAAGCACCTGTTTCGGTCTCCCATAAATCAACGGCAATAAGCCAATCCAGTTTCTGAAGTGCTTTTCTCTCTTTGTAGACATTTGGTCCACCCACAGCGGGATTTTGTCCCATACATATTAAGCCCTTAATCGCTCCATCATACATCGCCTCGAACAAGGAGATATGTGAATAATTGGCTCCGACCTTGGGTAAATATTGATAACAGAACTCGTTGTCCTTCTCAGCCCTATCTTTCCAGAAGGCCTTTAACAGGCTGACCATGTATTTTGGTGTATGTTGCCACCAATTAGCGCTTTTGGGGTCATTCGACCTGGGAGTCCAGGCTTCCAAATACTGGTCTAATGTCTGATTTTCTGATCTTGGAGTCTTAAGATAACCAGGTAAAATATGGAACAAAATGGCGTGGTCGGTAGAGCCCTGTACATTTGATTCCCCTCTTAACGCGTTGATTCCTCCTCCGGCAACTCCCATATTGCCTAACAGAAGCTGAAGCATGGCATAAGTTCGAATGTTCTGAGTGCCTACAGTATGCTGGGTGGTGCCCATAGCATACATTATAGTTCCCGACTTACCTTTCTGGCCGGTTGCTCCAAAGGTCTTGGCGATTTGAATTATAAGCTCCGAAGGAGTCCCGGTTACATTTGATACTTTCTCCAAAGTATAGCGAGACATATGTTTTTTCAGAAGTTGAAACACGCAATTGGGATCCTCAAGCTTTTTGTCAATCTTTGGAATCCCGCTCTCATCTAATTGATACTGCCAGTTTTTTTTGTCATATTTTCTCTCCTTTTCGTTATATCCGGAAAATAAACCATCTTTGTAATGAAAATCCGGGTTGACTAAGAAACTGGCGTTAGTGTGGTCTATCATATATTCTTTATCGTAAAGGTCATTTTGCAATACATAATTGATGATTCCGTTCATAAGTGCGATATCTGCTCCAGATCTTAGAGGAGCGTAGATATCTGCACGGGACGAGGTGCGTGTGAAACGGGGATCAACATTTATAAGCTTGGCGCCGTTTTCCATAGCCTTGGTAACCCATTTGAATGAGACCGGGTGATTCTCTGCGGCGTTGGATCCGATAATCAAAATGCAATCTGCGTTCTTGATATCAATCCAGTGATTGGTCATAGCCCCTCTGCCAAATGTTTCCGCCAAACTGGCGACTGTGGCAGAGTGTCATATTCGAGCCTGATGTTCTAAGTAAACGATTCCCAGGGAGCGGGCTAATTTGCTCCAGAGATAACACTCCTCGTTGTCGAGGGCGGCTCCACCTAAACCGGCTAAAGCCTCAACCCGATTTACTATCCTGCCTTTGTTATCCTTTACCATCCAGTTTTCGTCTCGAGTTTTCTTGATCCTTTTTGCCATCTCGGGTAGAGCCCAATCCCAGGATTTCTCCTCCCAGTGGTCGCTATAGGGAGCGCGATACAAGACCTTGGTTAGTCTTCTCTCATTATTAGCGACCTGAATCAAAGCCTCACCTTTGCTGCACAGAGATCCCTGGTTAACAGGATGGTCAGGGTCTCCCTCAATATTAATTATCTTGCCTTTGCTCACAGATACTATTTGACTGCATCCCACTGCACAATAGGGGCAAATAGTAGTGCTTTCTTTGGCGTATTTTATTTTCAAATCCAGTGTCTGAGCTTCAGCTCTTTGAGGGAAAAACCCAAGAGAGCCCAAAATGGTGCCGCCTGTGGTAGCTCCGGTTATCTTTAAGAATCCTCTTCTTGATACTTTCATTTAAAACCTATCGCCTCCTTAAATTCATTTATTTCTTATATTCGGATTTGACTTCTATATCTTTTTCATAGATCTCATTTAGCATGTTCATTGACATGTGTATCTTCTCGATTTCCTCTTTGGAAATTCCGGATTCTTCTTTATTTGCCATTCTCTGGATAGTCTTTTTAAATTCTGATTCATCTTTAGTCTGGTGAGCCTGGACCACTTTATCTAAAGAATGGCAACTGGCGCATTTCTCTTGAAATAAAGCACTGTGAGGCTCTGCTTCTGGATTAAGTGTGAAAGTAGCTTCTATCTCTTTGATAGCTTTATCTGATATCTGAATACCAGCTTTTTTATGCATCTCCTTTATCATTTTCTCCATTTCAGAACCGATTCTCTCCAGCGAATGACAGACTGAACACCTTTTTTCAAAAGGTGTAATTTTTTCAGTTTCTTCGGACGGAGTGATCTCTTTGACTGTTTGAGTCTGTGAGATTGATACTCCAAAAGAAATAAATAAAGCCAAGACAAGATAGAAGATAAACTTTTTATAACCTGTCATATTTCCTCACCTCCTTCTTAATTTAAAAACTATTTGTTTATCATAAAGATTTTTTATGTTAGACACTAAACCATGCCCTTTGATTTGAGTAGCCTTCTTTTTGTGCCAGAAAATCCAGTGCGAGCGTTTCTGAATTTTTCCATCCCAGATCTAAATTTTCATCCTCTTTCATTTTTCTCTGATCTATGGTCTTGACATACTTTTTGCATTTATCGCATATATAGGTTCTATAAGAGTCATTCCCCTCGGCGAAAAAGTATCTTAAAGTGTTCTGATCTTCGTTGGAACAGAAGGGGCATTTCAACCTTAAAAAACTCCATCTGGTTCCACAGAACTGACACCATAAAATTCTTTTCCCATCATCTTTTCTTAAGTAAGCCATGGCCGGTGAACTTCCGCAAACAGGACAGTATCCTTTTAGCCACTTATCTGAATCGATTCTTTCCCTCAGTTTTCCAGCATAAAGTTCAAAGACTGGATTTCCCAACTGCAACCCTAAAAAAAAGAGATCTCCTATCTTAAGATTCAATCTTTGAGCCAAAGCCTCTAAATAGCCTGAATCAAAGCAAAAGACTTTCTTTACTAAAATTTCCAAATCCAAAGCATTCTGTTCAAAGCCTTGCTCTAATTTTCTTATAACTTTTCCATTTTCTTTTTTAAATCCCTTTAAAATCAAAAGATATTCTTTAAAAAGTCGCTCCAGCCATTTTTTATCCATTTCTATGTTTTTAAAATCTATCAGATATTGAGATTGAGCAGTCCTCTTTTCAATTTCAATCTGGTCAATCTTTATCATCGCCCCTTTATACTCTTTTTGAGCTTTCGTTTTCACTCTTTCCAATTCCTGATATAAATTCTTTAATGTTTTTTCTTCATCACTCATTGCTTTAAAACCAGAAAAACTAACCATAGATTTTAATGGGAATATCCAAATAATTTCAGATTTTCCCGGCCATATTCGGGTTCAATCCGCGACATACGAGGTCAAAGGCCACAGACAGGACAATAACCTAATCGCCACTGGTTAAAAGCGTGTTTAGTTTCTAAAATTTTTCGGACCTGCTGTCTAATAGGTCGGACAAGATACACGCCAAAAAATGCCAGTATATCTAATGGTATATTATGCGTTTTACTGAGAGCGGATATGTAAGATCCATCTCCTTTACGAACTCTTTGGACAAAATAGGATATCGGATTGGAGGGGTCCTGAGGGGATGACAGACAGGAAATTGTGTTGTGAACATTTTCACATGAATTTGAAAATAAAAACCCCTCCAGTTCTTTGGCAAAACTTAGCAAGGATGAATGGTCAATGGTGAGATTAAGGCGGGTAAAAAGAGGAATGCCATTTGCCATAGTATCGGCCAGACCTATAACCTGCTGCCTGAGCAGGGATTCGGAAACAAACCTTGCCTGCGATTCTACACCTATCTCTTCCAGATAAGCTTGGACGAAACTCTCGACCGATACATCGTTGTTGTTCACTTTCCCGATTCCCTTTCAAGGACTTCCTGTTAGTGATTGAGATTAATAACCTTCTTTTCACCGCCAATGTAATTTCCCGATTCAAAATTGTCAACATAATTATTAACTTCTTTATCATAAAGTCGATATATACCCATTATTGTCAAATAATATATCCAGCCACCCTGCTTGAACGGTTGTGGCAGTAGTTTACTAAGCCCATATGTTAAATATAGTTGCTGTCCTAATATCGCTTAAAATCCTAATAGCGGCCTTGCTGCATTGAAGATATTTGTAATTTTATCCCATACTGCTTGCCTGGTTTTGTTATTAGAAGTGTAAATGGCGGTTGAAAAGTGTACCAGGTGGCGGTCGAAAAATGTACCACTGTCTGTGGACTGTGGATGGTGTATGTCCCCATGCACCATCAATAATCAGCGGGACAGGTTTTCAACCTGTCCAGACAGACTAAAAGTCTGTCCTACTTCAAAAGCATCATCTTCTTCATTTCGATATGATCGCTTATCTGGAGTTTATAGAAATACATACCTGACGAGAACTCATCAGCATTCCAGATAACCCGATGATAACCCGGCGGCTGATTCCTGCTGACCAGCGTTTCAACTTTGCGCCCAAGTATGTCGTAGATGTCGATAGTGACATCGGATTGACAGGGGAGAGTGTAGCTTATCGCTGTCGAGGTATTAAATGGATTAGGGTAGTTCTGAAAAAGCTTGACGGATTTGGGAAGGAGATCTTTCAGGCCATCGATACCAACAAGCTGGTCAAACGGCAGAGCTCCCATGTCGGCGCGGGTTGAGTCGGGGTCGTAGGGCGACCACGGCGCACCGGCGTCTATGCAGG
>Ga0114922_10000549_pt1 | contig 36003 bp, 34 predicted proteins | sample AartaG_FD_100975 | JGI IMG/M metagenome (GOLD analysis project Ga0114922, IMG submission 100975) | Deep subsurface microbial communities from Aarhus Bay to uncover new lineages of life (NeLLi) - Aarhus_00045 metaG | ecosystem: Environmental > Aquatic > Marine > Oceanic > Sediment | place... | reverse complement strand
TGGATTGTCCAGCTTGTTAACATCAGCTTACCTTGGCACACCCATTTACACTCCTACAAGCCATAATTTCCTCCATTTGAGTACCATAATTTTACATTTACAAAAATCCGTGTGAACTGTAAAAATTTTCCTTTTCTGAGGCAGTCTTGTTGCAGATTTACACAAAAGACCAGATTTTTAGGCCACGGACCTCTTCCAGTTACGGTTTTCGCACAGACCTTGACTGTACAGCCCGTCATAAATGCACGTTTTTTAGCAGTTCTTTGCATTAGCCGTACCCAATTGGTAAAGGTTCCAAACGTTTAATTCTTTCAAGGATTTCATAAATCAGAAACCTTGACACCAACACCTCTGCCATCTGAAATATCACATATCCCGAATGCTTCACCATTTTGGCTCCAATCTTTATCAATTTCACCTGGAGCGCCCTAAGCGACCAGTCCCTTATCCTCTTGGGCAAAACTAACCGCCTCAAGAAATTACCAAGATTGTAAGCTAAGGCAAACAACTGAAGCCTAACCTGGTTGTCGGTAAAATCGCTTCAAGATAACAATAAACATTCGGGTCTGCAAAGGCTGCATCCCCACGGAAGAACCTTACAACGTTATAATCTCTGTAACACTCCACAACGGGCTCCAGAACACTAAGCCAATCATCCGAGCTGTAGACATTCCCGTTACGAAGAAGTGCTCGCTCTATATCACCAAGCTGATTAAAACAAAATATCGGGTGATAACAGGTACATCCAAAATATCCATTGTAAGCAGAAACCTCCTGATTTCCGTAGGTTGGACTGACAGAACTGTCCATATCAAGGATTATTTTTTTGATTTGCTTTCGGCTATGAACCCGGTCCACCCATGTACCCGGAACGCCCATCAACAATTCAAGATTGTGTGGTTGTGTAAGTATCTCAGTTTCATATCTACCCATCAGACTGATTGAAGCAGCGGTACGCTCCTTGGCCCTGCCACCTACAACCTGACGCATAGCAGGGTCAACAGACAAACGCTCTGCGTCATTGGAGTCTTCATAGCCTGCTAATCTGCCGTATATTGACTGTCTCAGCAAAGCAATAATATTGTGCTGAGTGTTCTTGCCTTTGCGGTTGTCATAAAACTCTGATTCTATCATAGTGGTTAATCCTAACGCTTCGTCCAGTTCTCGGTAAACAAGCAAACCAGCATTGCTTGTAACCTTTGTTCCATGAAATTCCAGCTTCAATCTTTTGTCAAAATTGACTCTTAGAGCATCCTTTTTGCTTTCACCCATTGCGTTTTCCCTTTTTAATGATCAAAACTCAAGTAAATCCGTTCCATACGCTCTATACTATCAAATTAGCATTGGGTGCGCCACTTTTATATGGGAAATCCGGGTTAAATCGAGCTTGACATCTTAGATGATGACTGTAAGATACGCCGGCGGAATAAAAATCATCTGACCCTGAAAAATTTTAGGAGAAAACAAGTATGCAAGACAAGAAAGCGGACCTTGCCGGCCCCGGCATCGGCGACTATGCGGAGTTGGAGAAAATCCTGCCATCTGATTACACCTCTCTGCTGTCACCAAAGGAAACACAGATTGCCACCTACGCCGCCAAAGACTACATCGAGGCAAATCTGTGCAAAGAGCTTAATCTGATTCGAGTTACCGTGCCTCTGATTGTAGATGTCGAAAGCGGCGTTAATGACTTCCTCGACCGCGACGGTTCACGAACACCAATCCAGTTCCACATCTCGAATGATTATGACAAAAATCCGATTGACGCTCAGGTTGTTCAGGCCGCGACCAAGTGGAAGCGCCTCGCACTCAAGCAGTTCGGAATGGACATCGGTGAGGGCCTGCTTACCGATATGCGCGCTATCCGAAAGGACTACTTCCTCGACCACGACCACAGCGCGTATGTGGACCAGTGGGACTGGGAGCTGGCGATAACAGCCGGGCAGCGCAACCTGCAGTTCCTAAAAGAAGTCGTCCAGAAGCTTTGGAAGGTCCTCAAAGGCGCCGAGAACCACGTTCAGCAGCTCTTCCCACAGCTCAAGACGGACAAATATCCCGACATGCCCGAAGAACTCACGTTCATACATGCCGAAGACATACTCGATAAATACCTCGACCTGCCCCGCAAGCAGCGCGAGACGGAAATTGTCAAGGAATATCCCGCCCTCTTCATTTACGGCATCGGCTGGACCCTCAAAGACGGCTACCCCCACGAAATGAGGGCCGCTGACTACGACGACTGGGTCACCGAGACAACCTCCGAAGACGGAAGGCCGATGCACGGCATTAACGGTGATATTCTTGTCTGGAATCCCATAACAAAACGCCGCCACGAGCTGACCTCAATGGGTATCCGCGTTAACGCCGACACCCTCAAAACCCAGCTCGATATGACCGGCCAGCTTGATTTCCTCAAGCTGCCCTACCACCAGGCAATACTGAATGATGAGATTCCCCTTAGCATCGGCGGAGGCATCGGCCAATCGCGCACATTTATGCTGCTGTTAAAAAAGGCACACATCGGCGAGGTCAGCGCGACCGTCTGGCCCAAGATATTAAAGGACATGTGCAGGAAGAAAAACATCCATGTCATAGATTGAGTATTGTAATATAGCAACTGAAGAGGGACCGAACTTGATGTATATAATCGAATCCTGGCCGGACAAATCCCCTTGCATCCGGAAATACTGTTTCTGTTTTTTTGCGCAGTCGTTCAAGGTGCACAAGTATGTCAAGGATGTCATCCCTGCAGTCGGGAAAATGATTGCAAATCTGTCCCCACGCACCAATCGAAGTATCTATTGACATCAGGGCGACCTTTGCCGAGCCATTTGAGTCATTGTCGATTTCGTCCGGACTCTGCGAGCTTTCTTCCAGAGCGCCTCGAATTGCCCTAAGGAGTTTGACATATAAAAAATGTTGATACCAGCGAATGATATCCACTGAATCTTTAAGGTCGGCGATTTCTTCATCGGGTTTCGAATCGGGTAGTTCAAGCCGCGCTTTGAGGTTCAGGTCATCCGCCTTTTTCTCAAACAAATCCTTTGCGGAATCAAACCAGTTGTCCACCATTTGCCCATACGTCTTTGCGGCACAGCAGCATTCGTGGTTTACAGCAAGATTTTCGGTCTCGCTCAGTTCGTCTGAGGCCGCTTTTAGGTCAAGACAGTCAAGGTCGATGCCCTTTTCTTCTGCGGTTTCCTTCAACATTTCAAGAGTAAGTTGAAACATCTCGCTTATCTTTTGCCGGAAAGCCTCGTTGTTGATGTCGCGACCTTCGGCGTCACCGAATTGCTCTTCGCCCAATGCAAAGTTCATACACCGAGATGTAAATGGACAGCGCTGGCACCATCGGTCACAATAATTATAAATACCAGGGATGAATTCCGGATTCTCAGCAAGTTTTTTGAAGCGTTCCTTATCCACTATATTCCCTTAGTTTCGAAAATCCATAAGGTCTAAACGTGTACCAATATATTTCCCTTATATATATACCTTGTCCATGAGTCGAGGGAATGCGATGCACTGGCGGATGTGTTTTTCGCCGGTGAGCCAGGCAACGGTGCGTTCGACGCCTAATCCGAATCCGCCGTGCGGCACCGAGCCGTATTTTCGCAAGTCGAGATACCACTGATACGTCTCGACGTCGTAATCCTCGTGTCTAATCTTTTCGAGCAGCACGCCATAGTCATCCTCGCGGACCGAGCCGCCGATGATTTCGCCGAAACCCGCGGGTGCTAACAGGTCGAAGTTTTCGACCACCTTGTCATTGCTCCTGTCGATTTTCATATAAAAGGCCTTCGCGTCTTTGGGATAATGGGTAACAAAGACGGGCTTGTCGTGCATGACAGAGATAATCGTCTCATCCGACCCGCCGAGGTCCTTGCCCCACTCAAACCCGGCTGCGAGCTTTGCGTGCCTGGGATTGTTTTCAATCCTGACCTCTAATTCCGCAAGCTCAGACCGTATTTCCATAATCTCAGTGGCGATCTTCTCTTGTTTCCACTTCTTAACGCCTGCCGAACGCTGTTTCTCTAAATCTTCTATTTTATTTTCCAACTGCTCTTTTTGATTCTTTAACCCGGCTAACTGCTTGGCCATGAACTTGGCGGTTTTTTCACTCCTCAGAATATCCGCGACCTCAGTATAGGTCAGTCGATAAAACGGAGGTTGCAGTTTTTCCAGCGACTCGATGTCAGCCCCTAAAACTTCAAGCTCACTTCTGTTTACCCGCAGGACCTCAGCGGCGATGAACGAAACAAAATTCTCGGCTAATTCCAACAGGCCATCAAGGTCGATATAGGCAATCTCCGGCTCAACCATCCAGAACTCGGTCAGGTGTCTGCGTGTCTTGCTTTTTTCGGCGCGGAACGTCGGTCCGAAGCAATACACCTTGCCGAAACTCATCGCCGCAGCTTCCAGATATAGCTGGCCGGTCTGTGTAAGGTGAAGCTGTCTGTCGAAATAGTCCACCTCAAACAGCGTCTGTTCACCCTCGCCGGCAATTGTCGTAAATATCGGCGTGTCAATAAGCGTAAAGCCTTTATCGTTGAAGAAGCGGCGAATTGCGTCAATCACCGTATGGCGGACCCTGCCGATGCACCACTGCCGCTGCGACCGCAAGTGTAGGTGCCTGTTCTTCAGCAGGAAATCAACGCCGTGTGCCTTGGGCGTAATCGGGTAGTCCATCGCTGCACACAGTATCTTCGCATCTGTAACAGCCAATTCATATCCACCCACACTTCGCTCATCGGCCCTGACCGTGCCGGTTACGGTAAGCGAAGATTCCTGGCCGAGGTGACGCAACTCATCGAAAAGCTCATCAGAGACCTGACCTTTCTCCACAATGCACTGGCAAAGGCCGGTGCCATCACGTATGATGAGAAACAAGACCTTGCCCCCTGCCCGTGACTGATAAAGCCAGCCGGAAAGGGTAACAGTTTTTTCAATATTATTTTTCAAATCTGCGATGTAAACTCTGGTATCATCCGCCATTAGTGTCTTCCTTTTTAGTTTCCGGTAATTCTCTTGGCCAAATTAATATATCATCGGTTTCCGTTGGGACCGATTTCTTTGTTCCCTTTTGGCCACTTATTGGCATTTTGAAATATGCAAAAATTACACATATCCGAATTGCCAGATTATAGCGAGGCCGAAGATAAGAGAAAAACAAAAAGGGAGCACATTGAGTGGGTTGCAGGCAAAATGGAGTATATAAGCGGTTTTGCAATTGGGTTTGATTGGGTTTGAATTGGGTTCTGGCCGGGGGGTGAGAATTTCCATAACACATTGTCAATAAATTAGTTGCGTTCATTCCGGCGTTTTTGTGATTGGGTTTGATTGGGTTTGAATTGGGTTTGTTTTTTCCACGTTTACCAAGTGTCCTTTTGTCATAGGTCCTTGTTAATACTTTAGTTACGGCCATTTGGTCAAATTTGAAATTGGGTTTGTTTTGCATAATTAATAGCGTGTAGCGTACAGCGGACAGCGTATAGCGGACAGAGGAAAGAGGACAGAGGACAAAGTATAGCGGACAGTATATATCAATTTTCAAATGCTCCAAATTTAAAACTTTGCTTTGATTGCCAAATAATGATTTTCTGCGTGGGCCTGCTGGCCGTAAGACGTGCCTTTCTAGGCTGAAACTTCCGCCTGCTGGCGGTGCTTCCGTTTGCCTGCTGACAAACATGGTGGTATTATACCAAAATATCGAAAAAAGTCAAGAAAAAAACGAATAAAAAGAATTTACCGCGGAGAGCACGGAGATTTTTTAGACGCGGATTTCGCAGATTAACGCTGATATGTCTTCACCGGGGCGGTTTTGAAAACCGCTGCCTGGTCAAAGTCACAGACCGCTTACAATGCGAGCATTGACACGGCCTTGTAACTTTGCCCAGTGGCTGGCAGGGCAGCCGGGGTGAAGCCAGAGGGAGTTCAAAGTTTTGAGTTTTTAGTTTTGGGTTTTGAGTTGAGGAGTCCCGGCCTGCCGGGATGTTGTTTTGATTTTTAACAATAGCTTTTGGGGGCCCCGGCGCGCGTCGGCCCCGACGAGTCGGCCCCGAGGTGTCGGGATTTCGCAAAGCTCAAGATTTCGCGTTGCTCAAGATTTTTGGGAGGAAAATGTGTTGACGGGATGAACACTTAGGATTATTGTAGATTCATGAAGAAGTCATTAGCACATTTGCCCCAGCACAAACGCGAAGAACTAAAGCTCATCGTTAAAATCATCCGCCGGCAGTTCCCCACCGCACACATGATAATACTCTTCGGCTCGTATGCCCGCGGCGAATGGGTCGAAGATATATACACCGAAGGCCATATCACATACGAATATATATCCGATTTCGACATCCTCGTTTTGACCCGGTTAAAGAAGACAGCCGATAATTTCAGCAAACAAAACTCAGTCGATGATTTGATCCTTCAGCACAAACGAATAAAGACGCCGGTAAGCGTTATCTATCACAGCGTAGGCCAGGTAAACTATCGGCTAAAAGAAGGCAGGTACTTTTTCAGCGATATCAAAAAAGAAGGCCGTCTCCTCTACGATTCGGAGCAATTGAAATTAGGCAGAATCTGCAAACCAAGCCCCGCCAAAAGAAAACAAATCGCACAAGAAGATTTTAAGATGTGGTTCAAAAGCGCAAAAGAGTTTTATTATCAGTACCAAACAGCTTTAGAAAAGAAATGGTACAAGAATGCTGCTTTTCAACTTCACCAGGCCGTTGAGCGTTTTTATAGTGCGGTTCTTTTAGTCTTTACCGGGTACAAGGGCAAGAGGCACAACATTGAGAAGTTTGGCCGACAGGTCTCCGGCTATGATACTGCCTTTTTGAAGGTCTTTCCTCGTGCGACAAAAGAGCAGGACGAGATGTTCAAACTGCTGAAAAAGGCCTACATCGACGCCAGATATAAAAAGGATTATAAGATTACAAGGAAGCAATTAGAGTATTTAGCCAAACGTGTGAAGGTATTGCAAAGATTGACGAAAAAGATTTGTAAGGAGAAGATAAACTCATTTACTTAACCGCGGATCCGCCGTCGTTAAAACTATGGCGGGACAAGTTTCACAGATGAACACGGATTTTGTTTTAGCTGTTTTATGGCCGGAAAGAAATATGGCCGGATACCTTTAATTCTCTTTATCTTCTTCCAATTTTGCCAATAATTCTTTTGTTTTTTTGTCCATCGTTGTAAAACTGCCCGAAGGCCCATCGGAAGTAAATAAAACTGCCAATCGAGTTACTATTGCTCCCAAAAGCACATAGCCTAAAATAACTTGAACCATCAAGACAACCTGTCCCGGCCAGCTGTCAGGATTAGCTGCTATGTCACCAAATCCTAATGTCGTCATCGTAATAACTGAAAAATATATCGCATGTACAATTCCACGAATATCTCCAACTTCGCCGTTAACCATCACACAGCTAGGCCACAAAAAATAAACAAACGCAAATACTATTGCCAAGACAAAAAAAGTTAACATGATTCGACCAGTTGATTTCCCATAATCGCTTATTAACCAAAACAACTTTACCGACCATTGCCTAAGCCGATGTCTTGTATACCATTCACCCCAATTTCTTCGCCTGATATTGTATTCTAAAAGCTGTTTTGTGGCGGGGTCTATACGGAGTCTATCGAGCCCAACACCAATAAAATTCGTACCTTTTTTGTGAGCAGAACGGCAATCGACGTTGCATTCCCAAAGAAAAGTCGAACTATCAACAATAGCCTTCTCAAAACTTGCTCCTTCTATAGACACGTTAAGGAGACATGTGCCTTTCAATTGGGCATAGAAGAGTTGTGCACCTTTCAAATCGGCACTGTTCAAGATCGCATCATTTAAGTTGGCAAACATAAAATTTGCACCATTCAAATTCGCAGCTAAGAGATTTGCACCTTCAAGATGAGCAGCATAAAGCCTAACACCTTCCAGATGAGCACCCTCCAGCTTTGCCTTTTCCAAATGGGCATAACTGAGAAATGCACGCTGCAGACGAGAACCCCGAAGGTCGGCACCTTCCAAGTGAGCTTTGTCGAGAATTGCACCTTTGAGATAGGCCTCATGAAAGACTTCTTGGGTATCGCTTACTCGCCGAGCTTTTGCAATATTAGCACCTTCTAGAAAAATCTCCTCTTTGGGGTTTTTTTTGCGATACTCGTTCCATTCGGTCATATCCTCTTTTTCCGAGCAGCGCATAAGCATATCATATTGCTCCTGATTAAACTTCGATTTTTTCGGCTGTTCTTCTTGCGATTCTGACTTGTTACTTTCTTCCTCGGTCATCGTTTTGCCTTTTTCTTAATTGACCTTAATTCCAGATTCCGCGTGTGCAAATAAGTTCCCGTTGGTTCTTCAATATTTATCCGCCGGAGTTTATCCCTTATGGGTCCAATCTCTTGCGTTAAATAATTCCGCATGTGCAAAAAAGTTGCACACCCTATCCGACTAAAGTGGCCACTTGCCTTGTTTACGGTAAGTTTCTTGTGTATCTTCAACGCTTTTAATCTCATCTTTTGAAATCGAGTCTAATTCCGGAAATAAAGTACGGTACTGTATGCCTAGTTTTCGCAAGTCTCTGCGAAGAGTTAGCTTGTATTCTGCTGGTATGACATGTTTTGTTAATTCTGCCTGAAGAGGAAATATATCATCCTGTGAAACCGGTTTTGGGTGCAATGTGAAAGTACTGTGTTGTGCAATCATGCGAGGCCAGGCTAATGGAGGCAAAATTGCAATGGGCTGTTCTGGGAAAGTTCCTAGCTTAAATTTCTTTAATAATTCATCCTTTTTTTCTTTTTTTACTGCCTCAGAGTAAAACATTTCTCTTGCCAAGTATTCAATAAAGTCGGTCTTTGGAAGGGGGAAACCATTAATCCCAAATAGCTTATTAAGTTTTATTGGTTGTATTGTCCAAATCTGACTATCCTTATCATCCTTACCAGAAACTGCTATAAAGAGTGCGACTAAAATGTTTTCTGTCCAATCTAAAAGCCTTGTTGGCATACCATGATGTTGCATTAAAAATAACCATTTCAAATTATTACCAGGATTATCTTCTCCAGGGAGTTCCTTATCTGAAATTAAACCAGGTGCTAATCTTTTGAATGTATATATAAGGTTACTTTCAGTTATTCTCAGTTTCTCTGTTCCCAATTCTTCAAATGCTTGGACATTACCGGCTCCAATGTCTTCATTTTTAGTGCTTTCAGGAAATGGCCAATACTTGTCTCTGAAAATGCCAGGTATTGGCGAAGTAAATTTTTCATTTTCTCCACGGTAAAAGTACCCTTCGCACCTACTTCCAATATCTACGGCTTCAACAATACTTTTAATCGTTTTTCCTTCTTTAAAACCCATAAAATATTTCCTTATGTAATGTAACAATAGCACATGGATTACCACCTGCGCGGGAAAGACAGACTTGTCTTTTCTTTATAACAAGTTCCCGTTGCTTCTTCAATTCCACGTGAGCAGTTAGTTATTTCTTATCCTTCCAGTTCTGCCAATATCCCGGGCAATAGTTTAATACCCTTAAGGGTAAAAAATTGGCGCGAGTGGGATTGTCCCGGCGCGCCGGGATAAAGGCCCTCGGCCGCGAGTGAACGGGAAAATTCAACTGTGAGCACTATACCAAGGCCGGGGGTTTTTTCTAATTGTTGTAAGGCTGTAGATTGCATAGAAAGATGCCTCAGATATTATCGGCCAAATACAATTCACTAATTACGAACTTACCAGCCGGGGCGGTTGTCGGTGCCCGTTGTCAACTGGTTTGTAATTATACTTATTTTGGCGGAAACTGCAAGGAAAAAAGACGGCGGTTAGCAGTTAAACTTGATATCACAGCTTGTGATATCAAGTATAAAAAATCGACAAGGCTTATCTGTCGCCCCGTTGGGGCTTGGTTATGTAATTGATGCTTTATTTGGCTGCCGGGGCTTACGCCCCGGCCTACGTTTCTTTCGCCCCTTTGGGGCTATCTAAGACGGTGGGCTAAAAGCCCACCCTACCACTAAACCATAAGATTTCTGGATTCCCGCCTCCGCGGGAATGACAGACAAACGTAAAGTTCAAAAAGAAAAGTGTAAAACTGAGGAAACCCGGCAAGCCGGGATGTTTTTTAAACTGGACCCCGGATCAAGTCCGGGGTGACAAGGCCGCTTCGGTCGGGATGACAATTTGTAACCCGTTCGACTCCCTACGGTCGCTCAGGGCAGGCTTTCTGCTTCGCAAAGGCTTCGCTGGACTCCACTGATGACATAACAATTTTATATTTTATACCCGTCTTCACGGGCACAAGCATTTTTGATTTTATTGAATCGGTTGGCAGGGACATGCATTGACTATTTGGATTGATTCGCTACGCGAAATTGTTTTTGTACCGGATTCCGGATTCCTTCGGTTTCGCTCAGGACAAGCAAGTCCGGGGTGACAAGGGGACACGAATATTGAATATCGAACATAGAACATCCAATAACGAAGTAGTTGAGATTGCGGCGGCCTGCTTTACAGGTTTTGCAATGAAATAAAATTGGTGCGATGAATCGCACCCTACGGCTGTTTTTTCCCGGCTGTCGGATTCGATTCGGCTACTTCTACCTGGCTGAGTATAAATGTGCTCAGGATTAGTGTCTAGAAATCGAGTTTATCTCGCAGGTAGGTTTTCAATTGGTCGATTGCCACCCGTACCTGCTCCATCGAGTCGCGCTGGCGGACGGTTACGGTATTATCTTGGCTCGTTTGGCCGTCAACGGTTATGCAAAACGGTGTGCCCGCTTCGTCCTGCCTGCGGTAACGTCTGCCGACCGCACCTTTCTGGTCATAGAAACAGGTGAAGTGCGCCTTTAGGTCATCGTAAATTTTAGTTGCGATCTCCGGCATGCCGTCCTTTTTCACCAATGGAAAGACTGCTACCTTTGTCGGTGCAAGGGCATGATGAAACCGCAGCAAGTTTCTGGTCTCACCGCGAACCTCTTCCTCGTCATAGGCATCCACAAGAAAGGCAAGGGCGCTTCTGTCGATACCGGCACTTGGCTCAATCACATAAGGGATGTAGCGTTTCTTGGCCTGGTCATCGAAATACGACAAGGGGCCTTTGTGATAATTGTCAGCCTCGGTGTTCAGGTCGATTTGCGAAAGGTCGCCCTTTTTCTCGAACCAGTTATTAAGCGTCCTCATCCCCCTCTGGTGCTGGCGCAGGTCGAAGTCGGTACGGTTGGCGATTCCTTCCAACTCCTGCCAGTCGCCGGAGCCGAAGGGGAATCGGTATTCAACATCCACGCAGGCCTTTGCATAGTGCGCGAGTTCATCTGCATCGTGGTCGCGAAAACGCAGGTTTTCCTTTTTTATGCCCAGATTTATATACCAGTCGAACCGCTGCTGTCTCCAGTGCCCATACCACGTCTCGTCGGTGCCCGGCTCACAGAAGAACTCTAACTCCGCCTGCTCGAACTCGCGTGTGCGGAAGATAAACGCCTTGGTGGTAACCTCATTGCGAAAGCTCTTGCCAATCTGGGCAATGCCGAAGGGTATCCTGACCCGCGTGCTGTCTAAGACGTTGCGAAAGTTGGCAAAAATCCCCTGCGCCGTCTCCGGCCGAAGAAAAAGTGTCATCGTATCATCGACATTTGCCCCCATCTGCGTCTCGAACATCAGCTTAAAGGCCATCGGCTCTGTGAACCGGCCCACGGCCCCGCAGTTAGGGCATTCTTTGGTGCCAAGTTTAGCTGCATCTGACATCGCTGTTTCCACCGATACGTGTACGGTATGCTCGGCGGCGCCGCTTGTAAGGTGGTCCACACGACTGCGAGCATTGCATTTTTTACACTCGACTATAAGGTCGGCGAATTTGTCCGCATGGCCGGATGCCTTCCACACGAGAGGGTGCATCAGGATACTGCAATCTAAGCCTACTACGTCGTCGCGCATCTGCACAACGCTCTTCCACCAGGCCGCCCGCACGTTGCGCTTAAGCTCCACACCCAACGGCCCATAGTCATAGCAACTGGCCAAGCCGCCGTATATCTCGCTCGATTGAAATATAAAACCCCTTCGCTTGCAAAGCGACACAATATCGTCAAGTTTCGTTATCTTCGCCATAATATATCCCCAAAAGACTCCTCGAGCCGTTACAAAGCATTCATTATATGCCAATAGCCCGTGATTACAAGCATTAGCCCATCCGCCAATATCGCCTTGTAAAACATCTCAATTTGTCGTTTAGGATTGTTGACTGCAAACAAATGATCCGGTATCATCTACTTTGACAGGATGTCATCTGCCTGCAGGAGGTTATCCGCCTTTCTGTATTATTTTATCGTTAAAGCGGTGAGTCTATTATGAGCGAAAGCCACTGGGATAAAATTGCACCGTGTTATGACAGCGAGATATTCGATGTCCTGGCCAATGACACAAACGGTAAGCTTTTGTCTTATATTTCACAATTTGCATCGAAAAAATCGGTTGCCGGCGATTTCGGCTGTGGTGTAGGCAAATTTCTTCCGACCTTATCAAAGCAATTCCGTCTCGTACATGCCATGGACATATCCGGAGCGTGTCTGGAGGTGGCGCAGGCAAGATGCGGGCATCTGGATAATATAGAATATCAGAGGGTGGACCTGGCGAACGATTCGGCCAGTCTGGCAAAGGTTGACTTTGCGTTGAGCGTCAATGTTGCTATTATGACGTGTCGGCGGACGCTGGCCGGGATTCTTAAAAAGATTTCCAAGAGCCTGCGCCCAGGTGGTCATTTTGTATTGGTCGTACCGTCTCTCGAGTCGATGCTGTTCGCAGAGTTCAGGCTTATTCAGTGGAACTTAAAAAGCGGGATGACACATGACCAGGCAATATCGGCAAGCGTTGAAGAGGCCGAAGGTTCATTGGATTTGCGTCTGGAAGAGGGGCTGGTTGATATAAACGGCGTCGCAACGAAACATTATCTCAAAGAAGAATTATTTGTCCTGCTCAAAGACCTGCAATTTGACATCGCGGCTATTGAAAAGGTTAAATATGACTGGTCAACCGAGTTTGCCGACCCACCCCGCTGGATGAAAGAACCCTACCCATGGGATTGGCTCGTACTCGCAAAAAAACGTAAAACATAACTTGCCCATTTAGGGGGAAATGTTGGAGAATGTTTTGACTGGTGAATAGAACTTTCCAGCATGGGCAGACAAGCTGACCATCCTACAATTATTTGCAGACCATTAAGCTATGGTAGGATGGGCAACTCCGTTGCCCATGCGGACGATCTATACTTCTGCATTTTTCAAGCAATGTCTGGATGATACAGACTTTTATGGTTTGTAATATTTCATAGCTTCGGGGATAAGAGTTTTTATGTTTCTTATCCTTGTGGAATCGGCCGGGTGGGTGCTGAGTAGTTCGGGCGGGTGGGGCTGGTCTTTTTTGGCGTCGGCCATTCTCTGCCAGAAGCCTACAGCTTCAGCGGGATCGTAACCTGCCATCGCCATAAATATCAGGCCGAGATGGTCGGCCTCTTTCTCGTGCACCCTGCTGTAGGGGTATAATACGCCGTATTGGGTTCCGATGCCGTATGACTTCATAAAAAGATTCTGTGTCTCAGCGGGTTTATTAACCAGAGCCTTCGACAAAGCCGTGCCGCCTAATTCCACTATAAGACCCTGAGTCATTCTTTCGGCACCGTGTCTGGCGACGGCGTGGGCAATCTCGTGGCCCATCACCACAGCCAGGCCGGCCTCGTCCTGCGCGATTGTCAGCAGCCCGCTATAGACGACAACCTTACCGCCCGGCATACACCAGGCGTTGACGGCAGGGTCCTGGACGAGATTGAATTCCCAAGCGTAGCCTTCCAGCCGGTGTGCTAAATCATTCTCTGCGCAGTATCGCTCGACGGCCCCCTGAATTATTCGGCCGACGTCCTTTACCATTTGGGTTTGACGGGTGTTGGTGCTTAGCTTGTTTTCAGAGAGAAACTGGCCGTAGGACTGGAAACTCATGGAGTTCATGAGCAAATCGGGTACGAGATTGAATTGTTTTCGGCCGGTGATGGCTACCTGCGAACATGAAGCGTTTAGCAGTATCAGGACAGCCGAAAAAATAAGTGATAATTTTAGAGCCTGTTTCATTTTGTTACCCCCTTTCAAAATAAGAGACGACAGATGACTGATGACCGACGACTGATAACAGACGACAGACAACAGTAAACTAATCGTCCTTGAATCTCTTACACCAGCCTTGAGATTCGGTCATCATTTGTCCGCCGATTTATTCCGGTAAATCTACACCAAGTTGTTTTAGGGCTGTTCGCACCTTCTCCCGGACTTTCCGGGCAAGGTCAATAGCTCGCTTAGCTTCGGCTTCTGTAACCTCTTGTTCCTCTCCCGGATAGCGTGCAGTAATAGCATAAAAAGACAGTTCCTCCGCATCTTTAAGAGTTTGCGACCATGTTGCGAGATTTGAGCATAACTTCAGCAGAACTCTAATGCTATGTGTGTAAGGAAAATCCACGTTATGATAAACCAGAAATGCCTTAAGATACTTTTCGGCACATTGCTGGGCGTGATATGCGATTAAACGATAAGGGCTTTGAGCTCCAAGTCCAAGTGCGTGAGAAGCCAGATTTAGGTCTTCGTCGGCGAGAATCAGCCACTGCATCACCTTTTTAAGTATTTCTTTTTCAATTCCGCTCATAGAGGACCTTCCCTTCCCGGCTGGCATACCTTCCTACAGTTCCAGCTATAAGAGAATCTATCTGGAATTCTTCCGGTCTCAATATCAGTACATCAAAGGCATAATCCAAGCCACCTAAGGCTCTATCCATTTCGAGCATTAACTTACGGCGTTTCCCCTCAAACGAACATACAACAAGTATGTCAACATCACTGCGGTCGTCGGCTGCTCCCCTGGCCTGTGAGCCGAAAAGTATTATTTTCTCCGGGCCAAAGCCATCAACCAGACGCTGCCTGATACTATGTAATATTTCATCACTTATCATAGATTCGCCTTTTCTTTTTGTTCTATTATAGAAAGAGAATTTACGGATTACAATTGCCGATTTTGATTTCTTTCCTTATCTCCTCGAGTAAATTGATCGCCTCAATTGGTGTGAGGTTGTTGACGTCGAGGTCGGCGAGTTTATCTAAGACAGATTTGTGTTTTTGGACGAACAGTGTTTCGGCGTCGGGCTCTTTTGTTTTATGGCGGGCTAAGTGGGTGCCGGAGGCCTCTTTGGTGAAGGTATTTTCAAGGTCGGCCAATATCTCGGCGCTTCTGGCGACAATATCCTTGCCGATACCGGCCAATTTCGCGACGTGAATGCCGTAGCTCTTATCCGTTCCGCCGGGCAGGATTTTATACAGAAAGACCACTTCGCCGGCCCATTCACGAACGGCCACGTTGCAGTTTTTCACATTGACTAAAAGCTCAGCGAGTTCGGTAAGCTCATGATAATGCGTGGCGAAGAGTGTTCTGCACTTAATGTTGTTTGCGATGTGCTCGGTAATCGCCCAGGCAAGGGCCAGGCCGTCATAAGTGCTCGTGCCCCTACCGACCTCATCGAGGATGACAAGGGAATTTTCAGTTGCGTTGTTGATGATATTGGCGGTCTCCGTCATCTCGACCATAAAAGTCGATTGGCCGCGAACAAGCTCATCGGAGGCACCGACGCGGGTAAATATCTTATCAACAACACCAATACGGGCGCTCTTTGCGGGGATGAAGCTACCGGCCTGGGCCATCAGCACCAATAGGGCCACCTGGCGGATATATGTGCTCTTTCCCGCCATGTTCGGCCCGGTGATTACTATCAAATCACCTTCACTATCACCGACGGCAACATCATTCGGCACAAATTCGGCGCCCATCGTCTCAGCTAACACCGGATGCTTACCCTCTTCGATGACAAGCTCTTTGGCGGTTGTCATTTCCGGACGGACGTAGCGTCTTTGTCTTGCGACAAAACCGAAGCCGGTCAGGCAATCGATATTGGCAAGGGCCTCGGCCAGCGCCTGCAGACGAGCGATGTAGTTTGTCATCTCGGTGCGGACCTTCTCAAAGAGCCGATGCTCAAGCTCAAGGGCCTTTTCCTGGGCGGTGAGGATTTCATCTTCATACTTTTTCAATTCCTCGGTGATAAATCGCTCCGCGTTTTTTATCGTCTGTTTTCGTACGTAATCGGCGGGTACCTTATCCGCTGCGGAGCGGCTTATCTCGATGTAATAGCCGAAGACCTTATTAAAACCGATTTTCAATTTGGCAATGCCCGTCCGCCGGCTTTCTTTCTGCTGGAACTCGGCCAACCAGCTTCTGCCGTCTTTGGATATCGAGCGCAAGTGGTCAAGCTGAGCATCAAAGCCTGACTGGATAACACCGCCGTCGCGAATATGTGAAGGAGGCTCCGGCACAATCGCAGAGTCTAACAAATCCGCCAATTCATCCATACTGTCGCACTTTTTAGCCAGGCCCAGCGCCAAATCCGATTCACACTCGGCGAGTTGGGACCTTAAATCGGGAATCATGCGAAGTGTTATCTTCAGCGCGACCAAATCTTTCGGCGTTGTGCGGAACGTGCTTATCCTCGCCGCTATCCGCTCGATATCGCTGGTCGTCTTGAGCAGCTTGCGAATTGAAGAGCACCAGCGGTCGTTCCGTGAGAACTCCTCGACCGCATCGTGCCGCAACTCGATTGCATCGACATCGCAAAGAGGCATACAAAGCCAGTTACGCATCATTCTCGACCCCATGCCCGTCAGCGTCTGGTCGATGCAATCGGCGAGCGTTCCTTTGCTGCTCTCGGTGCGGATGGTCTGCAGTACCTCAAGCGACTTGAGACTGGTCGGGTCAATCTGCAAAAAGTTCGCCCGCTCGACCTTCTTTATCGCGGCGATGTGACCCAGCGAGACCTTCTGCGTTTCGTTCAAATACTCGATTATCGCCCCCGCGGCCGGAATCGCCCCGAATCCATCATTTATGCCGAAACCCTCGAGCGTGGTGGTGCCAAAATGCTTTAGCAGGCGCTTGCGTGCACCGAAGGGGTCGAAGTACCAGCCGGGCCGGTGCGTGAGGATGGCTCCTGTAAGTTGAGAGATGTCTTTTGAGAGCTTTTTCATCTGGGCTTCAAATAGCTCACCCCGCGTGTCCGGCAGCAGGCACTCTTTCGGCCTTAGCCGAAGAAGTTCATCGAGCACATCGTCTTGGCGCACTTCCTGAGCGAAAAAATGCCCCGTCGAAATATCCACCCAGCTAATCCCCGCCGATTTTGCACCGAGACTTACCGCAGCTAAGAAATTATCCTCTCTGGCATCGAGCAGCATCTCATCGGTAAGCGTGCCGGGTGTAACGATCCGCACAACATCACGCTTAACCACGCCCTTGGCCAGCTTCGGATCTTCGACCTGCTCACAGACGGCCACCTTGTAGCCGGCCTGCAACATCTTTTTCATGTATGTATCCACGGCATGGTACGGCACGCCGGCCAACGGTATCGGGTTGGCCCCTTTGCTTCTGCTGGTCAGAGCTATTCCTAAGACACGCGAGCAGGTCTGGGCGTCTTCATAAAAAGTCTCGTAGAAGTCGCCCATGCGAAAGAAGAGTATTGCATCAGGGTACTTTTCCTTAAAGTGATGAAACTGCTTCATCGCCGGTGTTAGCTTTTCTTGCTGGTTAGCCATGACTACCGATTATACACGCACCGCGGGTTTTAACAACTCTGTTGTTAACTTCAAATACTAAGATTTAACATGTGCCTTGATATTTGTACGGATGGCCGCTGAGATAAAAAAACGTTTTGCTTAGGTGCGCAACATCTTAAACAATAAGAGCTTATAGCTGGAGAAAAAAGTTTTTTTGAAAAAAACCAAAAAAAGAGTTGACAAATAGGAGCCACTACTATATCGTAGTGATTATGGCGGTGGAAAACGGTACCAACGTAGAAAACACAGAAAAGAATGTAGTCTTTGCCGAGTCAATGGCCCGCGTGATGCGGGGCGCTGAATCCTAACAAAAACTAAAAAATATGTGGAGATGTGAGGATCAGCCAGCCCTGTCTCGTGCTTGCCGAAATCGGAGTTGTGTACCTCTCAATAAATACAAAACGACACCGATTTTACTTATAGTCCAGGGGCCGTCGGAGGAGGGCGGCCCCATCTTTTTGTAGTGCGTATTTGGAGGTATAGAGAACAATCCACCTCTTGTATAGTAGTCAGTTGCGAGAACTCGAAAAGGGTGTGTAATTTCTTTCTGTCGGTCGATAACACTCTGTCAGACATGGACTTATGCATGAATGTCATTCTGAACAGAACCAGTCAAGTAACATCATTCCGAAGGGCATAAGAGCATAAGAGCATAAAGGCATAAAGGCATAAGGGTATATGTAGCATGGGTGCCATCCCGATTTCATCCCCGAGGTGTCGGGACAGGCGGGATTTTGCCGTGGGTCTTATTGTGAATATCAGGGGTTTTGCACTGCCAGGCCGGCGATTGACAGTGACACCCCATTATATATGGTCTTTCATGCAGAATGGCAAAATTATGCCGAAAAATGTGTTGAAAAAACAGGAAAACAACTCAGACGGAAAATAATTTCACACCACCAAAAACAGACGACCTTTTTGCGCTTGCAGTTGAACCGGAGAGGATATATAGTGAATCCCGGACACAAGGTACTGTGAATGATAGAGTTTTGCCTCCAAGGGATGACGGAGGCATGTTTGAAGTGAGGGGTTTATGGCAGATAGCAGCGCCAGGGGAAGTCGTGGCAAACTGGCCGAAAGCATGGACGCCTTCCGGGTGAAGTGTCGCCGGAAGGGGCTGAAGGTTACACCGCAACGGCTGGCTGTCTATAAAACGCTGATTGAATCGACTGAACATCCTTCAGCGGAGATCGTCTTTCGTCAGGTCAGAAAGACTTTTCCCAGTATATCGCTCGATACCGTCAACAGAACCTTGTTGATGCTAAGCGATATCGACGCTGCATTTGTGATTGAAGGCTCGGGCAGTCCCAAAAGATTTGACGGAAACCTGAAAACCCACCATCACTTTAAGTGCTTGAAATGCAAAAAAATTATCGATATTTGGCACGAACCTTTTGACGATATCCAAGTACCTGAAAGTATTAAGCAAAAATTTACAGTGTCCAGAAAAACCGTTTATCTGGAGGGCATTTGCGATAAATGCAAAGAGAAACGTTGATTCCGGTGAAATATTGACTGAAGTTTTCCAAAAGTTCTGTATTAAGCTTATGATTTAGCGTTTTTGAAATTGGGGGTCATAATGGAGCTTAAAGCAAGTCGGACCGAGAAGAATTTATTGACAGCGTTTGCAGGGGAATCCCAGGCAAGGAACCGTTACACGTACTTTGCCAGCCAGGCGAAAAAGGACGGTTACGAACAGATAAAGGCCATCTTTGAGGAAACGGCCGACCAGGAAAAAGAACACGCCAAGCGGCTGTTCAAATTTTTGGAAGGCGGAGAGGGCCAAATCGCAGCCGCTTTCCCAGCCGGCGTAATCGGCCCAACAAGCGATAACCTCAAGGCCGCAGCCGCCGGCGAAAACTATGAAACTACCGAGATGTACCCCGGCTTCGCCAAGGTTGCCCAAGAGGAAGGATTCAAGGAAATCACCGACGTTTTCAGGAGCATCGCCGTAGCTGAGGCCCGTCACAGAGATAGATACCTTGCTCTGGATAAGAACATCACCGAGGGCAAGGTATTTAAGAGGGAAAAACCAGTCAGATGGGTTTGTAGAAACTGCGGCTATGTCCATGAAGGACCCGATGCACCTGACGTGTGCCCGGCCTGTGCCCATCCAAAAGCACACTATGAACTTGAAGCGACCAATTACTGAGAAATCTTATATCCGATATAACTGAAAATGTATGTAGTGGTTTTGCTTTGTCTTTTCCGCGGCCTGGTGCAAAAGGAGACTGGGAAATGAACGAACGAACCGGTGTTGTTACGATGAAGGGTCAACCCCTGACCCTGAAAGGCGATGAAGTAAGAGTCGGCCGGCCGGCTCCTGATTGTGAACTTGTGGGTAAGGACTTGAAGACCGTTAAGCTCTCGGAATTCAAAGGCAAGGTGTGCCTCGTCTCGTCCATGCCTTCGTTGGATACCTCGGTCTGTGATATGATGACGAGGAAATTCAATGAAGAAGTCGTTGCCTTAGGCCAAGATGTTCTGGTATTGGTTATCAGCATGGACCTGCCCTTCGCTCAGGATCGCTGGTGCATAGCCGCAGACGTCAAGAATGTTTACATGTTCTCCGACCACCGCTCTGCATCGTTCGGACAGGCCTACGGAGTGTTAATAAAAGACCTGCGGTTGCTTGCGCGAGCGGTTTTTGTTGTGGACAAGGCCGGAGTTATCAGGTATATAGAAATAGTGTCTGAGCTTACCAGCGAGCCGGATTATGATGCCGCGCTGGAAGCCGCCCGGAAGTTATTGTAGCAAATGCGGTCAGGCCTGGCCGTGTAGTAGTTTCTCCATTATGGGGTGGAAGTGCCTGATAAAAGGGATTCGATAGAAGAAGGGAATTTTGGATGGCCGAACTTAGACCGAACGTCTTGCCGGTGGGGGTGAATGATTGGGACAGGCGTCTGTTCGACGAGCTTATTCCACTGCCCGACGGGACCAGCTATAATGCCTTCCTGATTAAAGGCAGTGAGAAGGCCGCGCTCCTGGATACCGTTGATCCGGCCAAGACAACCAGGCTGATTGAAAATCTGCTCAGGGCGGGCGCCGAAAAGGTTGATTACGTCATCTCCCATCACGCCGAGCAGGACCATTCCGGCGCCATACCGGACATACTGATGTTCTATCCCGATGCAAAGGTTGTAACCAATCCCAGGTGCAAAGACATGCTGATTGACCATCTTGGTATCGAAGAAGAGAAGTTTATTACAGTCGAAGACGGCGAGACACTTACATTAGGCGATAAGACGCTGAAGTTCATATATATCCCCTGGGTTCACTGGCCCGAGACGATGGCGACATACCTCGTGGAAGATAAGATATTGTTTCCCTGTGATTTCTTCGGCGCGCATCTGGCCTCAAGCGGTCTGTTCGTAGAACATGAGCCGACCGTTTATGAAGCGGCCAAGAGGTATTACGCCGAGATAATGATGCCGTTTCGCTCAGCCATTAAGAAAAACCTGGAAAAGATTGCGGACCTTGAGATTGATATGATAGCCTCCAGCCACGGGCCCATTTATAACAATCCCGGCTTTATCCTCGACGCTTACAAAGACTGGGTCGGCGACGACGTGAAAAACGAAGCGGTTGTAGCGTATGTTTCGATGCACGACAGTACAAGGAAGATGGTCGAACATTTTACGGGCGCCTTGATTGAAAGAGGCATTTCAGTCAGGCAGATTAATCTTGTAAATGTCGATATCGGCAAGTTGGCTGTTGCATTGGTGGATGCGGCAACTATAGTGATAGGCTCGCCGACAGTCCTCGTCGGGGCCCATCCCTTAGCAGCCCAGGCGGCCATTCTCGCAAACGCTCTCAGGCCGAAAGCCAGATTTGCCACGATAATCGGTTCCTACGGATGGGGAGGCAGGATGGTTGAACAACTTACCGGAATGCTTTCCAATTTGAAGGCTGAGCTTATTGAGCCGGTTTTGGTCAAGGGTTGCCCCGGAGACGAGCATTTCGCCGACTTGGATGATTTGGCACAAGAAATTCTCGCACGACACCAGGAAGAAGGTATCGTGGATTAAGATACTAAATATTTAGCCTCACGTTTTACGTGGGTTTCGGTCAACAAATTCAAATTTGACGGAATAGTTGTTTTTGATTGGATAAAGGGACAGACAAATGGCGAAAAAACTTGAAATTTACAAATGTGCAAAGTGTGGTAATATAGTGGAAGTGTTACATGGCGGAATTGGTCAGCTTGTCTGCTGCGGCGAGCCGATGCAACTGCTGGATGAAAAAACAGCGGACGCTGCAACTGAAAAGCATGTGCCTGTGATTGCCAAGGTCGAGGCCGGATACAAAGTCAGGGTCGGCTCGGTGCCGCACCCTATGCTTGAAGAACATTATATCCAATGGATTGAGTTGTTAGCCGACGGCAGGGCATATCGGCAGTTTCTCGAGCCGGGCGACGAACCGGAAGCGGTGTTCAACGTCCAGGCTGATTCGGCCTCGGCTCGGGAGTATTGTAACATACATGGCTTGTGGAAAGGATAATCCCGATGATAAGCGAAAAAATGTCCAACGCTTTGAACGGTCAATTAAATGCAGAGCTCTATTCGGCATACCTCTATCTTTCTATGGAAGCCTATTTTCAGGCCGCGAACCTGCCCGGTTTTGCCAACTGGATGCGTGTGCAGGCTCAGGAAGAGCAGTGCCACGCGATGAAGTTTTATGACTTCATAAATGAGCGAGGAGGCAGAGTAATCCTTCAGCAGATACAGGCCCCGCCAAACGAGTGGGACTCACCGCTTGCCGTTTTCGAGGTGGTCCTGGCACACGAGAAAAAAGTGACAGGCTTGATTAACGGGCTTGTCGATCTCGCAATCGAAGAAAAAGACCACGCTGCAAACTCATTCCTGCAGTGGTTTGTCGATGAGCAGGTCGAAGAAGAGGATAGTGCCGGAACTATCGTCGGCCAGCTTAAACTTATAAAAGAAAGCCCACAGGCTTTGTTCCTGATGGATAAGGAACTGAGTCAGCGGGTATTTACACCGCCGATAAGTGCGGAAGGAGGTAAATAATGCCCATTACGTTTAACGCGGATGAAATCTTTGAAATCGCCGAGCAAATCGAAAGAAACGGTGTGAAGTTCTACCGTAAGGCGGCGGACGGCGCCTCGGACAAAAAGACAAAGCAAATGCTTCTCGAAATGGCTGATATGGAAGCTGCGCACCTCACGACTTTCGAACATATGCGAAGGCATCTCAGCCGCCGGGAAAAAACCGGAACTGTCTTTGACCCGGACAACCAGGCTTCGCTTTATCTGCAGACAATGGCCAAGGCACACGGCTCAGAAGGAAGGAAGAGCCCGACCGAGCAACTGACAGGCGACGAAAGCATCGAGGAAATTCTAAAGATAGCCCTTAATGCCGAAAAAGATTCGGTTATCTATTATTTCGGTTTGAGGAGTTTCGTACCGCCAAAGGCCGGCCGCAAAAGAGTCGAAGCGGTTATCGCCGAAGAAATCGAACATATTAACACGTTGCACAAGATGCTGGCATCACTGAAAGTATAAATACTGTAGCACCTTTCCGCAGGGAAGATTTATCCATGGAAGAGTCGTCGCTGTCATCACAGGGCCAAGTGACCGATTTGGAGGCGCTGTTCCAGTTAACCTACGGAATGTGCATACTCAGTTCCAAAAAGGAGGGCAAATGCAACGGCTGCGTCGTAAATACCGTATTTCAACTGACGCCCGAGCCGGCAATGATAGCCGTCAGCGTCAACAGGGAAAATTTGACACATGAATATATTACCGAAAGCCGTGTTTTCACCGTATCTATTCTCGCTGAAGAAACGCCCATGTTGTTCATGGGTAAATTCGGTTTCAGGAGCGGCCGAGATGTTGATAAGTTTCAGCAGGTCAACTACAAACTCGGCACAACAGGTGCCCCAATCATTTTGGATGATACGGTGGCCTTTGTTGAGGCCGAAGTCACAGAATCCATCGACATCGAAACGCATACGCTTTTTATCGGCAAGATTGTAGCCTGTCAGACTATCGACGGGAGCAGGATTCCTATGACATACGCTTACTATCGTGATGTCAAGCACGGCAAAACACCGCGTACAGCGGCAACTTATATAAAGACAAAACCGAAAGACGGGACAAAACAAGGAGCAAAGGCCATGACCAAGTACAGATGTCTTATGTGCGGGTATATTTACGACCCCGAGGCGGGAGACCGGGCTAACGGAGTTGAGCCGGGCACGGCCTTCGAGGATTTGCCTGACGACTGGGTCTGCCCCGATTGCGGCGTCGGCAAGGATGAGTTCGAGCCCGTCAAGGAGTAACAGCAACTGAAGTCGGTATAACAGGTTTTAAGGGGTGATATAAAATGGCAAAAGCGGATATAGGTCTTTGGGGCATGGCGGTAATGGGCCAAAATCTTGCCCTCAATATGGCAGGTAAGGGCTTCACCGTCGCCGTCTATAACCGCACGAACCAAAAGGTAAAAGCCTTCATCCAGGGCCCTGCCCAAAACAAAAACGTTATTCCAACCTATCAGGTTCCCCACTTCATCGACGCGCTCGCAAGACCGAGAAAGGTCATGCTCATGGTCAAGGCCGGCAAGCCTGTCGATATGGTTATCGAACAGATTCTGCCTCTTCTTGAAAAAGGCGACCTAATCATCGATGGGGGCAACAGCCACTACACCGATACAATCAGAAGGTGCAGGCAGCTTGAGGAAAAAGGCCTGTTCTTTATCGGCACCGGCATATCAGGCGGCGAAGAAGGTGCTTTGAAGGGCCCTTCGATTATGCCCGGCGGAAGTGAAGAAGCCTATAGCCGGGTTGAACCGTTTTTTACCGCTATCAGCGCCAAGGCCGACGGCGCCCCTTGCTGCACATATATCGGCAATGACGGCGCCGGCCATTTCGTCAAAATGGTCCACAACGGCATCGAGTACGCCGATATGCAGCTCATCGCCGAAGCCTACTACATTATGAAAAACATCCTTGGCGCCGGCACCGACCAGATGCACCAAACTTTTGCCGGATGGAACGAAGGACCTTTGAGTTCGTATTTGCTTGAAATCACCGCCGATATCCTCGCCAAAAAAGACCCCGAAACCGGCAACCCTCTCGTTGAGATGATTCTCGACAAGGCAGGCCAGAAAGGAACCGGTGCCTGGACCGGCCAAAGCGCACTTGAACTCGTCGTCCCGATACCTACCATAGCCGAAGCCGTCTTCGCCCGCTGCATCTCGGCGATCAAGACCGAACGCATCGCCGCATCAAAACAACTCGGCGCCCCGAATGCTGAATTCACCGGACAAAGCCGCGAGTTCGTTCCTGCTGTGCATGATGCCCTGTATGCTTCCAAGATTTGTGCATACGCCCAGGGTTTCGCTCTCATGGCCGCAGCCGCGAAGCAATACGACTGGGCATTGGACTTCGGACAAATTGCAATGATTTGGCGGGCAGGCTGCATCATCCGGGCACGTCTGCTTGATGCCATTAAGGATGCGTTTGACCGCGAATCCGGTCTTGCCAACCTGATGCTTGACCCATATTTCAAAGACATTCTCGCAAGCACACAGGCCAACTGGCGAAAGGTAGTTGCCGCCGCCGCTCAACTCGGCCTACCTGCACCGGCATTTGCCTCCGCCCTGAGCTACTTTGACAGTTATCGCAGCGACAGATTGTGGGCAAATATGATTCAGGCTCAGCGGGACTACTTCGGAGCACATACTTATGAAAGAATCGACAAAGAAGGTACTTTCCACACAGACTGGCTGTCTTTGCCATGATCGAGCCTGGCTTGGCATTACATAAGGACCGGGAATATTTATCATGCAGAAGATCAGGCCGTCCACAACCGAGCAGGAAACCATTTGTGCCGAGCCTCAGGCACCCCCCACCGCCCTGGTGGTTTTCGGGGCCTCGGGGGATCTGGCCCGCAGAAAACTGCTCCCGAGCATTTTTGAGCTTATCGCACGCGGCCTAGTCAATGAACGGTTTTGTTTATTAGGCTGCAGCAGAAAAAAACTTTCCGATGATGATTTCCGGCAAATCGCACAAGACGCAATAGAGGCCGATGCACCCGGAGGAATCCCCGAGACGTCAAAACCATTTCTTAACAACCTCTATTACATAAGCGGTGACTATGACGACGAGCAATTTTACCGCCGCATAAAAAAGCGGTTAATAGAGCTGGACACAGCCCATAAGGTCGAAGGCAACTTGATTTTTTACCTTGCCGTACCCCCGCTGCTTTATACAACCATCATCGAACAGCTCGGCAGGGTGAAACTATCCTGTTGCGACCAGGCTGATTATCGGCACCAGCCGAAGTTGGTCGTGGAAAAACCATTCGGCTCCAGTCTGCCAACCGCCGTTGAGCTTAACAGAAAAATCCACGAATGCTTCGACGAGTCACAGATATATCGCATCGACCATTATCTCGGCAAAGAAACCGTTCAGAATATATTGATGTTCAGGTTTGCCAACGCAATATTTGAGCCGATATGGAATCGAAATTACACCGACCATATTCAAATCACCATAGCCGAATCTCTCGGAGTTGAGCATCGCGCAAGCTACTACGACAAGGCAGGCGCGCTTCGCGACATGTTCCAAAACCACATGTTAGGCATGCTCTCGCTCGTGGCAATGGAGCCGCCAACATCCTTTGACGCCGATCACATCCGCGATGAGAAGGTCAAACTGCTTCGGTCAATTCGACCGTTTAAGCTTTTGCCGTGGCAGACTGATATCATAAGGGGCCGGTACGCTGCGGGGACGATTGGTGGCACAGATGTCTGTGGGTTCAGACAAGAACCCGGCATCGCGCAGGATTCAAAGACCGAGACATTCGTCGCGGCCAAAATGTTCATAGACAACTGGCGGTGGAAAGATGTGCCGTTTTATCTCAGGACCGGCAAAAGACTTGCCACCAAGCTTACCGAAATAGCGATAACCTTCAAAAAAGTGCCCCATTCGATGTTTGCTTCAGTGGGGCTTGATGATATGCCCGCTAACGTCCTGGTATTAAAAATTCAGCCCAACGAAGGAATCAGCCTCAGCTTCCAGGCAAAACGACCGGGCTCAAAGGCCTGCATCGGCACGCTCAATATGGATTTTAACTACGCCGACCTTTTCGGAGCCGAATTACCCCAAGCTTATCAAAGGCTCCTGTTGGACTGCATGGTCGGCGACCAGACCCTCTTTACGAGACAGGATGACGTGCAGTTATCCTGGGAGTTGCTCAACCCGGTTCTTGAGGCGTGGCAAACTAACGATTCTGCGCCCTATGAATACCCCGCCGGTAGCGAGAGCTTCGGCCCCGCCAACACCCTTATCGAATCCGACGGCAGATACTGGCGAAAACTCTTATGAAAATTTCAATTTTTTTGCCAACAAAATCTTACGGATCACGTAGCCTGCTAAGGTAGTAGGAATTATAGGAGATATAAGAATGTACAAAGTAATCCGCTTTTTTTGAAAGAGAGGCAAACTCGTGAGCGGTATCGAACAAGCCGATCAGACACCGGGCAAGTACAAATTCTCGGTAATAATTCCCGTTCTGGATGAGCAAGAGCGGATAAACACTTGCATTGAGCAAACCTTGTCGCTGTGTCCGGCCGGTACTTGTGAAATAATAGTTGTGGACGCCGACCCAAACGGCTCCACGATCAATGCCATTAAGTCTGATGGTATAGTCTCAACTATCAGCGAACATGGACGCGCCAAACAGATGAACGCAGGAGCGGCCCTGGCCCGGGGCGAAGTAATCGTTTTCCTCCATGCCGACACGCAGTTGCCCATGGGGACCTTCGAATACATAGAAGAAGCACTTAGCAACACTGAATACGTCGCAGGTGCCTTCGACCTTGTCATTGATTCGACCAATTGCCTCCTTCGATTCATAGCAGCCAGCGCCCGCATGCGCAGCCGGTTGACCCGTATACCCTATGGAGACCAGGCCATCTTCATGCGAAAAGAATACTTCGAAAAAATCGGCGGATTCAAAGAAATTCCATTGATGGAAGATGTTGAGTTGATGAGAAGGATTAAGAAGCGCGGTGACAAGATATGTTTATTATCCAATCAGGTTCTAACCTCTGCGCGACGATGGGAAAAAGAAGGTGTTGTCTTTACAATCTTTAGAAACCTGGTTATCCAAAGCTTGTATTATTTGGGCGCAAAACCTAGTAAACTTTCCAAGTATTACAGGAGGCATTAGTAATGGATGCAAAAACCAAAGTATTAAACAGTGGTACGGGCAGAGATTGTTATGTGATGTCAAAACTTGCCGGCCCGAACGCTAAAATTACCGGTATAGACATGACCGAAGGCCAGATCACTGTTGCCGAGAAATATGTTGAGCGACAAACCCGAATATTCGGATATAGCAGGCCGAATGTAAACTTCATTTTCGAGTATATTGAAAGCCTGTCTAAACACTTTACCACAGAGTCTTTGGATCTTGTAACATCAAACTGTGTTATCAACCTCACCGAAGACAAAGAGGTCATTCTCAGACAGGTTTATAATGTCTTAAAGTTCGGAGGTGAGATGTATTTTGCCGATATTTACGCCGACAGGAGGGTGCCCGAGGCAATAACCAGGGATCAGGTTCTGCGAGGTGAGTGTCTCGGTGGGGCCTTGTATTACAAGGACTTCGAGAGAATGGCAAGAAAGGTTGGCTTTACTGATCCGAGGATCGTATCCAAAAGAACTGTCCAAATATGTAATAATGAAATCGAACGCCTTGTCGGGAATATCAGATTTTGTTCGATTACCTACCGATTGTGGAAGCTTGCCGGTCTTGAAGATGCCTGTGAAGATTATGGCCACATCGCAATTTATAAAGGCCAAATACAACAGGCACCTTTCAAATTTAAACTCGACGATGGACATTTGTTCCAAAAGAACAAACCAGAAAGAATATGCGGCAACACCGCCCTTATGCTATCGAAAACAAGGTTTAGAGAACATTTTGACATTTTGGGTGATTTCAATGAACACTTCGGAATGTTTGAGAACTGAGGTAGTATTAGCAGAGAAGATGATGCCGAAATCCGTGATGATAAAGATAATCGAATTTCTCAAAAAACACACCGACCTCACGGTCGATATCACCGGCGGCTGTCCCGAACTTAATCCCGACTTCAGTTTCCTCATTGATAGTATTTTTCAAGTTGTTACGAGATTGATGGTAAGAACAAATCTCACCGTCCTTTTTGAGAAAGGTCTCGAATGGATTCCACAGTGGTATTGCGACCATAATGTCGTCGTAATAGCCTCACTTCCCTGCTACACGGCACAGAATGTTGACAGCCAGCGCGGCAGCGGTGTCTTTGAAAAAAGTATCAAAGCAATCAAATTGCTCAATGACCTCGGCTACAGCCGTGATGAAAACCTCGAGCTGCATCTTGTGTGCAACCCCGGCGGCGACTGGCTCCCGGGCCCTCAAGACAAGCTCGAAGCAGATTACAAGAAACATCTCGGCGCTGAATACGGCATCAGCTTCAACAAGCTCTTTGTAATGACCAACGCCCCAATTGGACGATTCAAAAAGTATCTGGAATCAAACGGCACCGTTGAGCAGTATCTCAATCTGCTCGCCGATAACTTCAATCCCGCCGCAGCAGCTAAGATTATGTTCCGCAATCTCATAAGCGTTGACTATAAAGGCGTCCTTTATAACTGTGATTTCAACCAGGCCCTTGACCTGCCCGTCATAGACTCAAAAGGAAACATCGCTACTATCGATTCTCTCGAGGTTCTTCTAGCCGGCGACCCCGGCATAGTAACCGGGGCCCACTGCTTTTGCTGTACCGCCGGTGCCGGCTCAAGCTGCACCGGTACACTAAGTTAATAATTTGCAGGAGCGCATGATAGTTGAACAGCCAATAGCGTAAGGTGCTTAAGTAATGAAAAAACTCATAAAAGCTATTTTGTTCTTTCTTGCTTTGCCACTAATGAACGAACTCGTTGGCGTCGCCGGAGCCCAACATAGAAGTACCCCTGCATTTAGCCACGATGACTACGCCGCCGTCCTTAAGGCGTATGTGGATGACGAGGGAATGGTATTTTATGAAGGATTAAAAGCCAAACGTGAGCAACTCGATACATTTGTAGAGGCTTTAGGAAAACTGGAAACAAAGACCTACACACAGTGGAGCCAAAAGGAAAAAAACGCCTTTTGGCTTAATGCTTACAACGCTCTGACTCTTAAGGCTATTGTTGATAATTATCCTATCAAGTCGTCTCTTATAAAATCGCTTACCTGGCCGGAGAACAGTATTCGCCAGATCGACGGCGTGTGGGATAAAATAAAGTTCAATGTCATGAGTAAGATGCCGACACTTGAGCACATGGAGCAGCCCCAGCGTGCTTGAACAAACCCTGGGCATACTTAATCAGTCTGGGCAAAAAGTATATAAACTGCCTCAATGGCATGATGTCGATGACTTAACCGGTTTGATTAAGCTGGTCAAACGGTCCGAGAAGACCACTTTTCAAAATTCCGGGACAATGTCCTTTATTCTGGATGAGCTTTCTTGGATTCTTGACGATATTAAGTTATCTGAGGGGTTCGTCAATGTATGATTATAACGTCGTAGTAATTGGGGCGGGCTCTGCCGGGCTGGTTGCCTGTAAACTGGCGAACGGTCTGGGCAAAAAAGTCGCACTCCTCGAGAAACGCAAGATAGGCGGTGACTGCACGTGGTTCGGGTGCATCCCCAGCAAAACCCTCATCAAGTCCGCAAACATTGCCCATCAGATATCGCGCCTGACCGAATTCGGATTAAAATCCAACGGACCAGTCGATTTAAATACCGATGCAGTCATGCCGCACGTAAGGGCTGTGGTACAGGCCGATGCAGACGGACATCCACCCGCCAGCTACGAGGCCGAGGGCATAAACGTCTTGTTCGGTGCAGCTCAGTTCCTGGATAATCACCGGCTCAAGGTCGCGGATAAGATTATATCAGCAAAGAAGTTTATCATCTGTACGGGCTCGCACGCTTCTATTCCACCTATTGAGGGAATAGACAACGTTGACTATCTGACTAATGAAACTATCTTTGACCTTGATGTTTTGCCCGAATCGATGATTGTGTTGGGTGCCGGCCCAATCGGAATTGAACTTTCCGCGGCACTGAACCTCCTTGGCGTCAAGGTTACCGTCCTGGCAAGGTCGCCTCAAATCCTTAAGAAAGAAGACCCGGAGCTTTCCGACAGGCTGCTGCAGACCTTGCGCGCCGAGGGGCTGACAATACTGACCGAGACAAAGGCCAAGAAATTCAGTCAACGCCAAGGCAAGGTCATCGCAGATATCGAAGACAGCGAAGGCACCCGTCAGATTGAAGCCCAGTCGCTTTTGGTCGCCGTGGGCAGAAGGCCGAATATCGACACATTGTCTTTGGAAAAGGCAGGTGTCGAGTTCGACGACAAGGGTATAAAGGTTGATAAATACCTTCGCACCACCACCAAAAATATTTACGCCGCCGGCGACGTCGCGCCGCCGTATCTGTTCACACATATTGCCGAATACGAGGCCGTCATCGCCACCACCAATGCCTGCTTGCCACTGCCCGTCAGAAAAACCAACTACGAAAATGTGCTCTGGTGCACATATACAGACCCCGAACTGGCACGTGCCGGCCTGACAGAAGAGCAGGCAAGGGCCCAATATGACGACAAAATCAAAATTTACCGCTGGGAACATAAGAACGTTGACCGTGCCAAAACAGACCTCGAAGAAAACGGCCTTACCAAGATCATTTGCACACCCAAAGGCAAAATCTTAGGTATCCATATCCTCGGCTACGCTGCGGCGGAACTGATGCACGAGGTGCAACTCGCCAAATCTCTCAATAAACCTTTCAGCCGAATCGCATCTGTGATTCACGCTTATCCATCCTACTCCGATGCCGTGCGTCAGCCTGCAAAAAAGTGCTATATCGACATATTGCAAAACAATTTCTTCGTGAAGTTGGCCCGAGGCCTCACAGCCAAAAAGAACCGCGCAAAGATAATACTGATTCTGCTTGTCATTGCTGCCTTTGCCGTCCTGCTTATGACATTCGGCGACAGCCTTACCTTCGAAAACCTCAGACGCAAAAGCACAGAACTCAAAGACTACTCCAATCAGCACTACGCCATATCGGTCGCTATCTTTGTCGCGATATACATCGTAAGCGTGGCGTTCAGCATCCCCGGCGCGACGGTCTTGACCCTTACCTCGGGACTCCTATATGGGACGATACTGGCGGCACTTTACGTCAACGTAGGCGCCACAATCGGGGCGACCTTGGCTTTTGTATTCGTACGCTACATCGCCGGCGGCTGGGTCCAGAAAAAATACGCCGACAAACTCATCAAATTCAATAAGGAGCTGTCAATAAACGGAGCCAAATATCTCCTGACCATGCGTTTCATCCCTGCCTTTCCATTCTGGCTCATCAATGTCTTCGCGGGCCTGACGAAGATTCGGCTCTGGACTTTTTTCTGGACGACATCTGTTGGAATTATACCCGGCTCGTTAGTGTACGCAAATGCCGGCAAGCAGGTCGGCTCCCTCGAATCCGCCTCAGATATCCTGACACCGCCGGTTTATGGCGCGTTTTTGCTCCTGGCGGTTTTTTGTATCCTTCCGGTTGTGTACAAGAAATTCATAAAACCAAGGCTCAATAAATGAATTGATGCAGTTTTGTACAATTGGAGAACATTAACCTGATAAGTCCAGGAGAAAAACATGAGCAAATTATTATACATTCAGGCATCTCCAAGAATTCAACGCTCACACTCCATCGCAGTTGCCGGTGCCTTCATCGAAGCATACAAACAAAAGAATCCAAATGACGAAATAATAATCTTAAACGTATTCGACGATTCACTACCCACATTTGATGGTCTCGCAGTGCAGGCCAAATATACAATTCTGCATGGCAAATCGCACTCAAAAGAAGAATTGGACGTATGGAAAGAGGTTGAACGGGTAATCCAGCAATTCATATCTGCGGATAAGTATGTGCTGGCGGTCCCTATGTGGAACTTTTCCATTCCCTATCGCCTTAAGCAATACATCGATCTGCTTATTCAGCCCGGCTACACATTCTCATTCAGCCGGGAAAAAGGCTACGAAGGGCTCGTCGTTGCAAAGCCCATGTTGGTGATATATTCCCGGGGCGGCCAATATCCGCCGGGCAGCGACGCCGAAGCATTCGACCTGCAAACCAAATATATTGAGCAGATATTCAGATTCATTGGCTTTGAGGATATACGGTCGGTAATTATCGAGCCGACACTGCAAGGGGGCCCAGACATCGCTGAAACTAAGCAAAACGCCGCTATCAAGAAGGTCCGAAAGTTGGCCCTTGATTTTTGAAAGCCGTAGCCAAATGGCAAAAAAGTCTTTCTATATCGTTATCGGCACGATATTCGTGGCGGAGCTTGCGATATTGGACCGCTGCGCGACAGGAGATGAAAAGAATATGAATATTGAAACAGAGACAAAAAAACATACCAACAGGCTCATAAATGAAACGAGCCCTTATTTGCTTCAGCATGCTTATAATCCGGTTGACTGGTACCCCTGGTCGGACGAAGCATTTGAACGGGCCAAAAAAGAGGACATACCCATCTTCCTCTCAATCGGCTATTCGACCTGCCACTGGTGTCACGTAATGGAGCACGAGAGCTTTGAAAACGAAGAAATCGCCGGCATAATGAACGACCATTTCATCTCGATTAAGGTTGACCGCGAGCACCGTCCGGATGTTGACAATGTGTACATGACCGCGGTCCAGATGATGACGGGTTCCGGAGGCTGGCCCCTGTCGGTATTCCTGACGCCGGAGGGGCAGCCTTTTTTCGGCGGCACATATTTTCCCCCTGAAGATATGTACGGTCGCAGGGGTTTTAAGAGCCTGTTGCTCATTATCGCCGACGCTTGGAAAAACCGCCGGGACGAACTTGTCGGCTCCGCCGGAAAAATCAGCGATGTTCTCGCCCGACAAGACGAACGGCCCGCCGCACAAGACCTTTCCGCCGACATCCTCAAAGGTGCATTCTTTTCCTTCGCAAACACATTCGACACCACCTACGGCGGATTCGGCCGGGCGCCCAAGTTTCCCCAGCCCAGCAACCTTTCGATGCTCCTGACATATTGGCACAGGACCGGAGAAGGCAGAGCTTTGGAAATGGTGGAAAAGACCCTGAGCGCAATGGCCGACGGCGGTATCTACGACCATCTCGGAGGCGGATTTCACCGCTACTCAACCGACGCTGTCTGGCTTGTGCCGCACTTTGAAAAGATGCTCTACGATCAGGCCCTGCTCAGCAAGGCATACCTGCAGTCATACCAGATTACCGGTAACCAAAGGTATGCCACCATCGCCCGCGAAATTTTTGAATACGTCCTGCGCGATATGACCGACCCAAAGGGCGGATTCTACAGTGCTGAAGACGCCGACAGCGAAGGCAAGGAAGGAACGTTCTACCTGTGGGAACCCGACCAGATACAGAGCATTATCGGCGCCGAATCCGCAAAGATTTTTAATGAGCACTACGGCGTAACAAAACGAGGCAACTTCGAGCACGGCAAAAGTATATTGAACATCTCGAAGTCACTCGAACAGTTACAAGATGAACTTAAGCTTAAACGCAGCAAGATAGAAGACATTCTGGCAAAAGCCCGTCAAAAGCTCTTCGAGGTCCGCGCCAAAAGGCCCCGACCCCACAGGGACGAGAAGATTATCACAGCGCCGAACGGCTTTATGATTTCATCGCTTGCTTTGGGTGGCCGGGTCCTGGATGAAGAAAAATACACGTCCGCCGCAAGACACGCCGCCAAATTCGTTTTAACCCAACTGCAAAAGAACGGCCGCCTGATGAGATATTACGCCAATGGCCGTGCGGTCGAGCTTGGATTCCTGAATGACTACGCCTTTATGATTACCGGCTTGTGCGACTTGTACGAGGCCGATTTTGACGCAAGATGGCTCGCTGAGGCAAAAAGACTCGCTGAGCAGATGATAGAACTTTTTGGCGACAGAAAAGGCGGTGGATTCTTTCTCGCCGCAAACGACGCCCAGCGATTGATTCCCCGCAGCAAACCGGCTTATGACGGCTCCGTACCATCAGGAAATTCCGTCGCAGCCCTGGCACTTTTAAGGCTCGGCCAGGCGACAATGGAGCCAAAATTCATCGACCACGCTTCAAAAACACTTCAATGCTTCTCCGGGCAGTTGCGACAATCGCCCACAAGCCTGACATATATGCTTATGGCCCTTGATTTCCACCTCGGGCCCAGACAGGAAATCGTCATCGCCGGTGATTCTAATGCAGACGATACTAAGCAGATGCTAAAAGCGGTGCGCTCAAGGTTCCTGCCAAACGCCGTTGTACTGCTGCACCAGACGGGACCGGACGGTAAGGCCATCAAGAAAATTATCCCGTTCCTGGCCGGCCAAAAGCCCATCGACGAAAAGGCCACCGCCTACGTATGCGAAAACTACGTCTGCAAACAACCCATAAACGATATCAACGAATTTGACAAAGTGCTCTCCAATATCTCGCAGCTACAATAGACGCAACTTGCCCTGCCTGCCTTGAGCATGGTCGAATGGAGCGAAGCGAAGGGGGCGGAATGACCTCCATAAAAGGAGCAGGTGCATTATTGGGGCTTGCTCTAAACGTCTTGAAATTATGCTGCTTTCGTGTATAATCATCTGCCATGAGAAAGTTTGACCCAACAGATGCTAAAAGTTTTGTCGTAATGAGCCGAAGCGAGGTCCGCCGGTTCGACGCCTGGGCCATAAATGACCTTGGCATATCCGGCACTTGCCTGATGGAAAATGCCGGCAGAAGTTGTGCCGAGCTTATTATCGCCAAGTTGGCTGATATTGATAATCCAAAGGTCTGCATCTTCTGCGGAACCGGGAACAACGGCGGCGACGGCTACGTAATAGCAAGGCACCTCGCCGGCGCCGACATTGCTACGAGTATTGTGATTTGTGGCAATAAATCCAAGATAAAAGGCGATGCCCTGATTAATCTGAACATTATTGAAGGCATGAACTTACCCATCCACCGATTGGACATGGCCACGGGCCAAATCGGCGACTGGGTTAAGGAATTTGCACAAGGCTGCCACATGCTGGTTGACGCCCTGTTCGGTACAGGACTAAAGGGCGAACTTACCGGGCATTATCCTGAACTTATAAATGCCATCAATGCCTACAATCTGCCTGTCGTAGCTGTGGATATTCCGTCAGGTCTTGACTGCGATACGGGCCGACCGTTACCCGAAGCGATAAAAGCGGTTGATACGGTAACTTTCGCGGCCGTAAAGAAAGGTTTTGT
>Ga0114922_10000548_pt1 | contig 36014 bp, 29 predicted proteins | sample AartaG_FD_100975 | JGI IMG/M metagenome (GOLD analysis project Ga0114922, IMG submission 100975) | Deep subsurface microbial communities from Aarhus Bay to uncover new lineages of life (NeLLi) - Aarhus_00045 metaG | ecosystem: Environmental > Aquatic > Marine > Oceanic > Sediment | place... | reverse complement strand
TTCGTCATCTGGGACTCAATTGGCTTGACAAAAATGAATAAATATAATATGATATTAAATGCTAAGAAAGTGTTTCTTAGTGTAAAAAGAACATTAACAACTAAATAAGGAAAGGAGAAAAGAAAAATGAGCAAGGAAAAAACTATTATAGGCACGATCTTGGGAATCTTGGTATTTTTCTGGATTGTTTCTCTTTTCTTGGGCCTGGGAAGTTTTTCGTGGATACCAACAATCGTTTCTTCTTTTCTTTTAATAACTCTTCTTTTATGGGGGCTGCGGACAGCTTCCCCAGAGGAAAGAGTAGTAATTGAGATTCTTGGTGAATTCTATGGAGTTAAAGGTCCAGGGCTTTTCTGGATATTTCCAGGCTTGATGAGAATCAGAGCCATTGTCTCTATCTGGGAACAATCCTTGGTTCTTTTCCGGGAGTCTATTAAAGTTGACTTCCACGACGGCTCCGCGACCCCCAAAGGAGTTGAGGCCTTTGTTAAAGTCAAAGAGCCTGATAGACTCTATCGTGTTGAAGACATTGAAGGAGAAGGTGATCCTGAGAGATCAGGGGTTTATAGAGCCATTTATAGTGTTGATAATTGGAGAGCAAGGATTACAGAGTTGCTTGAGAACGCGACTCGGAGTTATCTCTCAACCCTGACCATTGATGATGCTTTAACGCAAAAAAGAGGAGGTTTTGACGTAGCGAATTCTTTGCCTCCCGAAGAATCAAAAAAAATTCGGGAGACTCTTAAGGCATGGGGTTTTGATCTGATGCGAGTTACTATTACAGACTTTGACCTCGAGCCTGATTTGGTAGAAGCAAGAGGAGAGGTTCAAAAAAGAAAAAGAGAAGCAGAAGCAGCTGAATACGAGAAAAAAGTTAGGGCAAGGGAAACAGTGGGAGCTCTCGTTCAGATGATAGCTGAATCTACTGGTAAGAAACCAGAGGAGATTCAAGCCGAGATTGCTGCAGATCCTGAGAGATCTCGAAGATTAAGGGAGTTTTCCGAAGAGCTTATCACTCGACGTATGAGCATTGATGGAAGATCTCTGCTCGATATCCGGACTGCTGGAGGCGGCAATCTTGAACAGTCTCTTTTGACTCTGATTGGTGCATTAAGAATGATTCCTAGCTCTCCAACTCGAGAAGGGAGCGAAAGGGAGTAAGTTAGAAAAAAACAAAGGGGAGTTGTAATTCAACAGCTCCCCTTTTTTATTTATATTTTTTATTCTGGTTTCCCTGTATCAGGAGGTTTTCTTTTTCTTTTCCGGGCTTCACCAGTATCTGGTGGCAGCGGTGGTGGTTCTCCTGATGGTATTCCTGCTGCTTCATGTAAACCGGGTATGGTGGGTGGCGCTTCATCATCTTCTGGTGTCCTGTATCGTCCTCCTCTATAACCCATCTCTCGACCTCTATCGCTTGAAGCATATACAAAATAGCCCTCCTTATTTTGATGGTGTTCTTTATAATATGGACGATAATATTCTTCCCAAACTCCTTCTGTGGTTTCCTTGTCGCCTGTCCTAACAGCTTCGGCAAGCTCAGACTCTCTTCTTTCTAATACGTCATCTATGTATTTAGAAAAAAGCTGATCAACTGATTTTAAAGAAGTTGGTATTCCTCCTTTAACACTTCTGGCAATATTGTCCCATACGTCTCGGCCTCTTTCCATAGTAGCTTCAACTACATCTGAGTTTTCGAGCACTTCTTTTTCCCAATCTGTGATATGTTGGTTTCTTGCTTCGCTGGTGGCTCGGGCTATTGCTACTTCCGGAGCGAGTCCTTTATAAGATGCTACGCCATAAGAAGCCGCTACTGCAGCCAAACGGGGGTCTCTTCTAACTATAGTATTAAGATACCCGCCACTATGAGCTATTTTAAGTGATGCGCCAACTGTTTTTATAAATCTTCTATTTTTAAGAAGTTCTTCATCACTCCCGACATTAAGTTCATCTCTGAACGCCTTAAATAAATCTTGAGAGTCTCCGCGTTTTGTAAAACTTAACAAATGCCCAAAACCTTCAATTCCTGAGACAGTTCCTCTTGCGAACATTCGTCCACTAACATGCGAGGCAAAACCGTCCGCCTCCCTTGCAGCTTCGTCTATTGCCGGTCGGAATTCAGCATAATGGCGTGCTGCTTCTGGAATAAACCATCGTATAGGAGCTAAAGGTTTAATTTTTCTACCACCGATCGTTACTCCTAATCCTCCTACCCGCTCTACTGCTCTAGTTATACCTCCTGTTGCTCGTTTAGCAATGGGTTCTGCCCAAGGCCTTATTCCTTTTTGCAGGATTTTCCCTCCGGTCCATTTTTGTCCTTTTTTAGCGAAATTTACTACTGCTGAGGCGCCTATGGCACTGGTAGCAAAACCGGCTATAAGTCCGACTACAAGAAACGCCACAACTATTCCCTGAGAAAGGATTGTGTCCATTATTGTCGATTTTACAGGTTGACTGGCTGTAGTTGGGAAACTGCTTCTGATAACTCCTGTCATTATTCTTGAGGATAAATATAAGAAAAAACCAGCTATAACCCCTATAAAACACCAATTAATAAACTGTTTCCACCACTGTGAGAAAAGAGATTTTGTCCCCGGGAAAATAAGGCAAAAGAAAGCCAAAGGAGAAAGGACAACCAAAATCCAGATAGCAAGATATCTTGTCAGAAAAAGGAGAGAATAAATAATCAAAATTATAAAAAGTATAATAGAAAAAAAGAGGAGAGTAAGAACCGTGAAAGTAGGGAAATCTGCTCTTGCATTTACAGCAGCACCTATTGCTGTTTCTGCTTTAGTAAAAGGTTCAGCAAGGCTATGGCCCAATGGGTTTTCTTTTCCCCTTTGGCCGAGAAAGTAACCCATTAAAATATTAGAGCCGTCAACAATCACCCCCATAATTACCGGGGTAAAATTAATTAAAAGAGCAACAATTATTAAAAGAGGAAGAGTTTTTTTGGCTTGATAACTTTCAATTCTCAAAATAGTGGCTAAGGCGATTATAGCCAAACCCAGAACAATACCTATATTGGCTAAATCCCTAGTTATTGTCCATCCGTATTTAACTATTGGGTTGTCCAGCCCGGTATAACTATATGAAATAAAACCTGGCTCTGTAATAAAATCAAGGATGCTAGTGCCTGCCCAGACAACGCCTTGTCCTATTTTTAATAGCGCCAGAAGAACAAGACCAAATATTTGAGCGGGTACTGCTTCTAGATCAACGTCAACAAGACCCCAAAACAGCCCAAAGGCTGGTTTGGGGATTGCTAGAAATAACAGGCCGAATATTATTAAAAACAGAGACACAGAAAAAAGTGTGCTTTTAGGTTTTAAAAGAAGAAAAATTTTTTTAATTCTTTGTCTCATTAAATTATTATATCACAAAAATATTTGTCAATAAATAAAATCTTCAGTTAATTTAATCCAACCGTTAATGTTTAAGGTTTCCGCTCTTTGATGAGGTTGAATGTTATTTTTTAAAAGCCAAGTTTTTACTTGTTCTTTGTTTAATTTTAACCTTTTTGACAGATTATTGGCAAGTTGTTTTCTACTTTGGGAAAAACCTGCTTTAACGATTTTAGAAAACCGTTCGCGGAGCTTCACATCGAACTTATTCTTATGCGGGATTATTTTTATTATTGCGCTGTCTACTTTTGGAGAGGGCCAAAAAGATTTTTTTGAAATATGGGAAATAATTTTAGGTTTAGCATAAAATTGGATAGATACTGCCAAAAGATTCGTTTTTGGGGGACGGGCGCAGATTCTCTGGGCTACTTCTTTCTGGATTATTAAAATTATTTCTTTGGGAGGATATTCGCTTTCTAAAAATTTTCTTATAAAAGGAGAGGTAAGATAGAAAGGAAGATTAGCCACAATCTTATAATCTTTAATCTTTAATCTTAAATCTTTAATCTTAAGGATATCTCCTTGGATAATTTTAATGTTTTTAAAATCCTTTAATGTTTCTTTTAACACTTTATATATCCCGGGGTCTTTTTCAACAGCAATTACCTTTTTGACTTTCTTAGCTATTTCTTTTGTCAAAGTCCCGATACCTGGCCCGATTTCTAAAACAATATCAGTCGGTTGAAGATCGGCTGTCTTAATAACTTTTTTAATAGTTGTTTTATCAATTAGGAAATTTTGACCTAATCTTTTTGATATGTTAATTCGATAACTGTTAAGCAGGTTTTTAACGTTTTTTTTCAAAGTTAAATCCATTTTTCATTTTAGCACAGTTTTTAAAAGTGGGGAAAAATCCTCTTGACTTTATTCTTCTCAACAGGATAGAATATAGAAACGGTCGTAATAGGTAAAAGGAGACCGAATTATTTCTAGTTTCAATACTTTGAAATCGCTCTTAGCGGTTTTACAGTTTATTCGTTGTAGAATAGCTCCCTACTTTAAAATCCTTAAAAGGAAATTTAAGAAAATAGGAGCCAAAGGCCTTTCAAAAGACTCTCTTTTTTATTTGTCATTTTTTTCAATTATTTTTTTGATTGGAATTGTTGTTTTCAGCTCAAAGTTAACTATAAAGTCCTTTTCTTTGGAGGACTTTTCTTTTTTAACGGCTAACACCTCAGCAAAACTTTCTCCGTCGAATTTGTTCGCAGAACCAGTTAAAAATATTTCAGAAGAGACTCCTGGGATGGTTTTCTTGCAGCAAAATAGTCTAAAGGGCATTATTCCTCCTGTAATGATTACGTCCCGGACATTAGGAACTTTAATAGAAAGTACTGGATTTGACCCAGAAAACGGAAAATCAATCACCGAATATATTGTAGAGTCAGGTGATACCATTTCTTCTCTGGCTGCTAAATTTAATGTCTCCGTGAATACAATCTTATGGGCCAATGATTTAAGTAAGAGCTCGGTAGTTAAACGGGGCCAAAAACTGATAATTCCGCCAGTTTCAGGAGTTATTTATCATGTTAAGAAGGGTGACACACTTAGCGCGGTTGCTGAAACCTATAAAGGGAAGGTTGATGAAATTATTGCTTTTAATGAACTTTCAGGAGAAGGAGATGTTTTCGTGGGAGATATTATAGTTATTCCTAACGGCCGAATACCCGTTTCTACTAAAACGAAGACCTACACTACTACTAAACCAGCCCAAGTTCCTATTGGTTCAAGTTATTTTATTTGTCCTACTTCTTCTTGCAGGATAAGCCAGGGTTTGCACTGGCATAACGCTATAGATTTCAATGAACCGTGCGGGTCTCCTATCTATGCGGCTGCTGGCGGGACAGTCCAAAGAGTAAAATATGGTTGGAACTATGGAGCAGGAAATTATTTAACAATTTTGCATCCAAATGGAGTAGTGACGATGTATGGCCATATCTCTTCCAGTTTAGTAAAGCCAGGCCAACAAGTTTCTCAAGGTCAAAGGATTGCTCTTATAGGTGGTAAGCCCGGTACTTCAGGAGCAGGTATTTCCACCGGATGTCATGTTCATTTTGGTGTAGAAGGAGCAAAAAACCCATTTGCTAGATAGATTTGTGTCAGATATCAAGTAGTTAGTATTAAGTAAAAAACATTTCGATAGAAATGTTTTTTTTGTTACACATACTACGTACTACATAATACGTAATACTAATCTTCTCTTATTCTATACATTAAGGCCTCAGTTAAGTGGTCGTAGTTGATTTTTTCCGAGTCAGCCAAATCGGCGATAGTGCGGGCTACTTTTAAGACTCGATGGTAGCCACGGGCAGAAAGTTTCCCTGAATCTACAAAGCGGCGTAAAATATTTTGAGATTTTGAATCAATTTGGCAAAATTTTTTAATTTGGGGGATATTCATTTCAGCATTGACAAGGATTTTAGTTTTGTTTGATTCTTGGCTAAATCTTTCTTTTTGAAGATTACGAGCTTTTTCAGTTTTTTCTTTAATTTTTTTGCTGAGATTCTCTTTTTCTGGAGCAGTTAATTTCTCAAATTTTAATTGGGGAACATTAATAAAAAGATCAATCCGGTCAATTAAAGGTCCTGAAAGCTTTCTTTTATATTTGGCAATTTGAGAGGGTTGGCACTGACAAGGTTTATCAGGGTCTTTGTAATAACCACAAGGGCAAGGATTGGCGGCGGCGACCAGAGTGAAGCGGGCCGGAAAATTCAGATGATGCCTTGCTCTTAAAATAGCGATTTCTCCTTCTTCCAAAGGTTGACGCAAACTTTCTAAGACATCCCGATGGAATTCTGGAAATTCATCCAGGAATAAAACGCCGCGATGGGATAATGTTATTTCTCCTGGCTTAGGTGGATTTCCACCTCCGATTAAAGCAGCTTCAGAGGTGGTGTGATGAGGCGAGCGGAAAGGACGCAAATTTATTAAAGGTTTGTTCGGAGCTAAAAGTCCGGCAATGCTATAAATTTTAGTTACCTCTAAAGATTCTTCGAACGAGAGATCAGGTAAAATAGAGGGAAGAGAACGGGCTAAAAGACTTTTCCCTGCGCCAGGGGGTCCTTGCATTAGTAGATTGTGGCCACCGGCAGCAGCAATTTCTAAAGCTCTTTTTGAACTTTCTTGACCTTTAATCCAACCAATATCTAAAGGATAATTAGGTTTTTCTAAAAAATCTTTAATGTCTATTTTAAAAGGAGCTATTTGAGTTTTTCCTTCTAGATAATCAATAGTTTCTTTCAAGGACTCTACGCCAATGATTTTGAGAGCTATTTCTTCACCTATATCTGAAGATAGAACTAAGGCAGCTTCCGGCGCATTAGCTTTAGGAAGGATTATTTCTTTCCAACCTTTTTCTTTTGCGGTTAAAGTAAGCGAGAGCGTACCCTTTACCGGTCTTAGTTTTCCATCTAAAGATAGTTCCCCTATGCAAACTTTGTCTTGGGAATCAAATTTAGCTTGGCCAGAAGCTAATAAATACCCTAGAGCAATAGGGAGATCGTATAAAGCCCCTTCTTTTTTTAAATCAGCTGGGGCTAAGTTTACCAAAATTCTTTGGGGTTGACTGTGAGGAGAACGAAATCCAGAGCTTTTAATGGCGGCTCCAACTCTTTCTTTTGATTCCTCTATGGCTTTGTCAGGAAGGCCGACAATATTAAAACAACGGAGACCGTAAGAAACATCTGTTTCTACTTCAATAACCTGAGCGTCAAGACCAACAATAGCTGCTGAAAATACTTTTGAAGACATAAATAAAAACACGACACCAATTTACGAATTGACACCAATTATACAAATAAAAACCTAAAAACATAAAAATCTAAAAATAGATATTAGTGTTATTGGTGCTTCATTAGTGTATTAGTGTCGAGTTTTATTATCCTTGACACTTTTTACAAAATTCTGCCGAAGGATAAACTTTTAATCTTTGTTGAGAAATCTTTTTTCCGCATTTTCCACACTTTCCATACGTCCCTTTTTTTATTTTCTCTAGGGCTGAATCAATATCTTTAAGTCTTGTTTCCAAACTATGTTCAATTGGAAGCAAGGTTACATATTCTTCAACCTCATCAGCTTCATCTTCTAACCGTTGACTTCCGGCAGCGCTACCGTTAAAATCTGGATATTTTGTATCCCAGTCCCCTTTAATTTTTCCATCTTTTTTAGCAAACTTTTTAAGCTCTGCTTCTATCAAACTTTTTTCTTTTTCAAGTTTTTCTTTCAATTTAGCAACAAGTTTCTTTTCCATGATTATTCTCCGTAAAGTTCATTTAATTTTTTCCGGGTTAAAGCATCAACAATACCTGTTCCTCTGGTAAGTCCCTGAATGGTTAGAATCTCTGACGCGTATTTTTCCTGGAACCGGGTAACTGCCGCTCTGGTTAAAGGTCCGAACCAACCACTAGTTATTCCCTCTGGATAAACTTTCTCGTCTTTTGCCAGCCAGGTCTGAAGAAGTTTTATTTCATCTCCATGGTCTCCAAACCTTAAATCGGTTGTGATCTCTGGCTTTGGCGGGATAACTCCTGACGTGCTATAGAGTTCGTTAAGTTTTATTCTCGTGTAAGAGTCAAGTATCCCTGTTCCATGAATAAGTCCTTGAGGAGCTAAAATTTCTGATGCATATCTTTCCTGGAAGCGGATTATTGCTGCTTGAGTTAATCTCCCAAAGAAACCTGTTACTAATCCCTGGGGATAAATTACTGAATCTTGTTTTAACCAGGTTTGGAGAAGTTCTACTTCAGTACCCCTATCGCCTATTTTCAAATCAGTAGTTAATTCAACTGGTTTTGCAGAGATTGCTATTCTATTTATTACTTTTTCCGTGCTTTTCCAAGAGCTGGTAAAAACAAAGTAATTACTAGAGATTAAATAACAAATGCCTAAATCCTGCCGGGTGAGTGTTTGGAACCTGAAATTTGGTCCAACATACCCTCTCACATTGTTTGCGTTTCTAAAATAAGGAACTATAGCAGGGCCTGTTTTGCCCATTAGTTCAAAAAAGGTCTGGAAATCACTTTCCATTGTTGATTCTCGCGATTTCAATAAATTATTTAATTCTTCAAGGTTTGTGATTCTTACTGCTAATCCCAGTCTATTTCCTTCTGATTGGGAATAAAGAAATAATGTAAAATCATTTTCTAATTTTTGATAAAGTTCTTCTGGAACCCTAATTAACATTGCTTCAAAAAAATCTTTCAAGCCAAGAATTTTATTTTCAGGGGTTTTTTTAATTACAATTCTTCTAAACTGATCAGTATCTAGCCACTCTTGAGTGGTTTGGAGAAGTATGCTTCGGAGTTCTTCAGATAATGAAATTGATAAAACCCTTGTATCCTCAACAGAGAATAAAGGAGGAGGAATAGCAGGAGGCTGCGGTTTAGTTGCGCAAATTTTATCTTGCCCACAAATATAATTTTCAGGACAATCAGCGTCAGTAGTACATCCCGGGGGCTGTGCTTTAGATACACAAATTTTATCTGGGCCACAAATATAATCTATAGGACAATCAGCATCAGTGATACATCCTTCTACTACTGGTGGTTGTACTCTTATTACTAAATACCAATACCAGAAAGTAGAAACAGCCGCTAAAAGAACTAAAACTAAACTAAAAATTGAAACACGGACCCAAAGTTTTTCTCGAAAACTAGGTTTTTTAGGAACAGGTCTAATAATTTCGATTGGTTTTTGAGGTGGAGAAGTAATAGGAGGAGCGGGTTGAGAAGGAGGTACTTTTTTAACTTCTTTTTCTTTTTGTTCTTGTTGTTCTTTTTTTTCTCGTTCTTGAACCTCTTTTTTTAATACTTCAATTCTTTTTCTAGCCTCTTCAATTCTTCTTTCTTCCTCGGTCTTTCCTCTCTTGCCCTCCGAAATTTTCTTGTTCGCCATAGCTTCGACAGAGGTAAGGACCAAAGGGGATTCAACTGTTTTTTCTACTGGTGGAGGGACTACTTCTTTTTTCGGTTTTTCTGGCGGCGAGAATGCAGGAATATTTTTTTTGATTATTTCATTAAGAATCTGAGTTGGATTTACTCCTTTTTCAAGAGCCTCAGTAAAAATTTTTCCTTTTTTAGGATTTTGTCTTATAATCTCCTGCAAGATTTCATTATCTTTTATTTCTTTTTTTCTTGCTTTTTGGATTGAATCTATTATTGACATGTTAAAGTTTAATTAAAGTTTGAAACTTAGTCCTGATATATCTTTCTCTTTTAGAACAGGAGGAGGTTTTTCCTCCTTTCTAGTTGGTTTTACCGGTGGTTTCTTTTTTTCTGTTGGCGGTTCTTTCTTCTCTATTCCTAATCGTTGATTTATCTCTGTTACCCTTCTTTTTATTTCATTTTCTTTTCCAGAAAGATTTTGGCTTTTTAGTTCTATTCTTTTTAATTGAACCTCTATTTTATTCATCTCTTCTTCTAAATTCCATCTTTCTGTTTCAATTTTTCTTCTTTTTTCCTCTGCTTCCCATCTTTCTTTTTCTAATCTTCTTTTCTCTCTCAAGTCTTTTGTTATTCTTTCTTCTTCTTCAATTAATTTTTTTTCTTCATCAATTTCTTTTTCCTGTTCTAGAACAGTTCTTAGTTTCTTCTTATTTTCATTTAAATAGGCGAGAAGCTCTGTTTTTTGGGTTTCTAAGGATTTCTTTAATTTTGCTATTTCGTGTGTTTTCCTAAGTAGCTCTATTTTTTCTATTTCTAATTGAATTTTCTCTTCTTTCCCAGAAATTTCTTGTTGTTTTGTTTTAATTTCTTGTATTCGGACGTCTATTTCTCGGCATTTGGAATCAATATTTTTTAATTTCTCGTCTATTTGTTTTGATTCTTCGTCCCAAGGCCATCTTTTTTCTTCCAATTTTCGTCTTTTCTCTTCTATTTGCCATCTTTTTTCTTCTATTTCTCTTTTTTCCTTTCGGGTTTGGGCTTGAGCTTCTTTTTCTTCAATTAATGCTGTTTCTTCTTCTGCCCTTTTTTCTTTTTCAGCAATCTCTTTCTGTTTTGTTTCAATTTCCCCTTTTTCTGTTAAAAGTTCTGTTCTCCTTGCTTCGAGAGGCTTTTTTTCAACAGCTAGGTTCTCAATACTTTTTTCTAATTCTTCCTTTTCTTCTTCTGATATTCCTTTTTTTCGTAAGAGAAGTTCTTTTTTCCTCTCTGGATCTTCTAGTCTCTCTTTTTTAGCAAGTTCTTGAGCCTTCCTTCTTATTTCAGCAACTATTTGAGCTTCTTTCTCCTTTTCTTCTCTTTCTCTTTTTTTTCGTTCTTCTTCTAATTTTCGTTTCCTTTCTATCTCTTGTCGGCGGGCTTCCTCTTCCTTTCTTTTTATTTCTCCTTCGCGTTTTCTCTTTTCTTCTGCTACTCGTTTTTTTTCCTCTTCTAATTTTTGTTGTCTTTCTTCTGCTAATTTTTTCTTTATTTCTGATACTTTTTCTTCAAAATTCCTCTTTTCTTCTTCGCGTTTTCTTTTTTCTTCTATTTCTTTTTTTCTTTGGAGTTCTTCTTCTATCCTTTTTCTTTCTTCTTCCTTCTTTTTTTCTTTTGCTTCCGTTTCTGCTTTTACTTCCGTTTCTGCTTCTAATCTCTCCTTTCTCTCTTCCTCTGTTTCTATTCTTTGTAGTCTTTCTTTCTCTTCCAATTCTTTCTTTCTCTTTTCTTCTTTTGCCGGTTTCAACTGGACTGGTTTTTTTCCTTGAAGACGAGCAATGTCTCCTGCCATCGTTCGGATCTTCCCTCTTTTTAAAAAATTTTCTGCCATAGTGTTATATTGTTCTTTGGTCTCGTTAAGTAATTCGCCGAAGGCGGATTGTCCTTTCGCGGCATTTAACGAGGCGAGTTGTTTTTTAATAAAGAGAGGTTAATTCTTCCTTGTTCATCAATAGAAATTACTTTTACTGAAACCGTATCGTCGATTTTCACTATATCTTCAACTTTATTTACTCGGTAAGAGGCTAATTTGGAAATATGAATTAATCCATCTTGGCCCGGTAAAATTTCCACAAAAGCTCCAAACTCTAAAATTCTCTTTACTTTTCCTTGAAAAATTTCTCCGACTACAACTTCTCTGGTGATATTCTTTATCCAATCAATCGCTTTTTCAGCTGATTCTTCTTTTTCTGAAGTTACAAAAATAAGACCTGAGTCTTGAATGTCTATCATTGCTCCAGTTTTTTCGATTATTTCGTTAATTATTTTTCCGCCGGGACCTATCACTTCCCTAATTTTATCAGGATCAATTTGGATTGTTAAAATTCTTGGAGCATAAGGAGAAAGTTCTGGTCGGGGTTCTGCTAAAACTTTCCCCATCTTTTCTAATATTTCAAATCTTGCTTTTTTAGCTTTAAGGAGCGTTTCTTCTAAAATTTTTCTGTTTATTCCCGCAATTTTTACATCCATCTGGATAACAGTTATTCCCTTTTCTGTTCCAGCTACTTTTAAATCCATATCTCCATTATGGTCTTCTGGTCCTTGGATATCAGTTAAAATTTTATATTTGTTGGTTTTCTCATCCATCATTAAACCCATAGCAATACCAGCTGCCGGATTTTTTATAAGCACTCCTGCATCCATTAAAGCTAAAGAAGAACTGGAAACTGAAGCCATTGAGGTTGATCCATTAGAAGAGAGGATTTCAGATACAATTCTTATAGTGTAAGGGAAATCTTCGGAGCTGGGAATTAAAGGAAAAAGAGCTTTTTCCGCTAAAGCGCCATGGCCAATTTCTCGTCTTCCCGGTCCTCGGAGAGGTTTTATTTCTCCAGAACAATAAGGCGGAAAATTGTAATGGTGCATAAATCTTTTTTTGCCCACAATTTCCATCCCTTCTAATAATTGCTGATCGTTAGGGGATCCCAAAGTTAAAATAGAGAGAGCTTTTGTTTGTCCACGACAGAAAAGTCCTGAGCCATGAGTTCTGGGCAAGAGTCCAACTTCACATTGGATTTTTCTTATCTCATCTAGTTTTCTTCCATCCGGTCTCTTTTCATATTTTATAATGTTTTCGTGAATTAATCTATCTACTTCTTCTGTTAAAAAAGCTTGAGCCTCTTGGGTTTTTCCCTGGCTAGGATATTTTTCTTCAATGAAATAAAAAAGTTCTTCTTTCAATTTTCCTAGCCCTTCTGTTAATTTGTTTTTTTCTTTTTGATAGATAATTTTTTCTAATTTATTCTCTAGAAATTCTTTCATTTCTTTTTCAAGAACAGGGTCAGAGACAGGTGGTTCTATAACTATTTTCTCCTTGCCAATTTTTTCTCTAATTTCTTTCTGAAAAGCAATAATTTCTTCGAGGGGTTTTTCGACAAAATCCAATGCTTTTAAAATTGAATTTTCTTCTACTTCTTCCAATCTTCCTTCAATCATATTAATTAAAATTTCCTTGTCTTCTAGAACTTCTCGTCCTTGGCGAGGCCCGTCTGGAAGGACGGCGGTAAAAACAATGTCAAAGTCGCTATTCTCCCTTTCTTCATAAGTCGGGTTTAAAATAAACTTTCCATCTTTTTTGCAAACTCTCACCGCTGCTATTGGTCCTTTCCACGGTATATCAGAAATAGATAGAGCAGTGGAGGCGGCCACTATTCCTAAAACGTCTGGATCATTTTCTCCATCCCAAGAGAGAATAGTTGTTATTACTTGGGTTTCTCTTGCGAGGTTCTTCGGAAATCTGGGCCGGATTGCTCGGTCAATTAACCTAGCATTACAAACTGCCTCATCAGAGGGTCGGCTTTCTCTTTTAATATAACGTGGCCCTTTGATTTTACCTGCTGCATAATATTTTTCTTCATATTCAACAAATAAAGGAAGAAAATCGAGGTCTACTCGATCTCCTTCGCTTATCACACAAGTAGTTAAAACTAAAGTATCGCCGTAGCGGACTAAAATACTGCCATTTGCTTGTTCCGCCAAATTCTTTGATTCAATGATAAGCTCTTTTTTATTAATCTTTAGTTTGAAGATTTTACTGTCCATAGACTCGACACCAATATACTAATTTTAGCACCAATGATACTAATAACTATTCGTAATATTGGTGTTCCATTCGTAAATTAGTGTCGTGTTATTTTTTAAATAAATATTTTTTGGGATTTTCTTCTAAATCAATAAATTCATCGGCTATTTCCCTTAGATGAGAAGATGCTGATCTGCTAAAAGCGATGACTTCTACTCTTTTCCCTTGATTTTTTAAATATTCAACTAAAGCAATAAAATCGCCATCACCAGAAGCAAGAATTATTGTATCAACGCTGGGTGCTATTTTTACAGCATCAATTACTATTCCTACGTCCCAATCGGCTTTTTTCATCCCTCCATAAAACTCCTGAAGGTCTCTTACTCTTGTCTCAATTCCTAATTTAATAAGAGCTTCAAAAAAGGGTTTTTCTTCTCCAGTTTTTGTTCGGACCACATAGGCAAAAACTCTTGTTAAATTTCTTCCGCTTACTGCTAACTTTAAAATCTCTCCAAAATTGACTCTTGCTCGATAAAGATTTTTAGCTGAATGATAAAGATTTTGAACATCAATTAAAACGCCTACTCTTTGACCTATATGTTTTATTACCATAGTCTCGACACTAATACACTAATGAAGCACCAATGACACTAATATCTATTTTTAGATTTTTATGTTTTTATTTGTATAATTGGTGTCAATTTGTATATTGGTGTCGTGTTAGTTATTTCTTAAGTCCTATTTTTTTTACAACACTTTTATATCTTTTCTCGTCTTCTTTTTTTAAGTATTCTAGAAGCTTTCTTCTTTTTGAAACCATTTTTAAAAGCCCACGTTTGGAATGAAAATCTTTCGGGTGTTTTTTTAAATGCAAAAGAAGCTGCTTAATTTCTTCTGAAAGCAGAGCAATCTGAACTTCACTGGAACCGGTATCAGCATTATGAAGTTTATAACTTTTTACAATTTTTTCTTTTTCTTCTACTGAAAGCATATTTTTAAAAAGAAAAAGTTATCAGGGACCCGCTGCAGACGGGAATCATAATTTTTTCTTTTTCCTTTGGCGTTAACATACTACCATTTTAGTATAACATAATTTTTTATAATTAAAAAAGAAGCAGAAGCTCCTGTAAATTCCAACTTTAATTTACTAGTACGTCTGGCAGGAGTCGCTCCGTCCCAAAAGGAGCGAGGCGGGAATCTACAACCTTCCCGCCAAAGTTTTCCCCTGTCCGCCCACCAGGACTCGAACCTGGAACTCACGGCTTAAGAGGCCGTTACTCTACCAATTGAGTTATGAGCGGAAAAATTTAGGCGAGCTGTTCTGCTAGTTGAGCTATGGGGGTAAATTTTATTCGAAACAATCCCAACTATGAGAAAGACAGGTACAAGTTATTGTTTTTCCAGAAACATTGCAACTTAAACTAGTTCCTGCATCACAGCTTCCTTGTATCAGACAGTCATTAGGTGTGCAATTATTTATCGGTTCTGGTACAAATCTTGCCATAACAGTGGTGATAGTATTAGTACAAGGTTTAAGTGTAATAGAAGCACAAAACCATTTATTATGTGATGAGCCGCAAGAGCAACGTTTAGTTTGACCATTAAAATTACAAAGTATTATAGCGGAATCGGGACATCTTTGATCAGCTAAACAATTATGAGGACTAATACAGTTATCAATTGGATCTGGAATTCCTGCCGGAAGTCCAGTACAAATCAAACCAGTTATCTCCCAGCTCCCATCAGGTTTACAATAATAAACTTTGCTTTCGCCATTAACATTCTGGCATAGGATTTCTGTCCCTTTTTTACATCTGGTTCTTTCTGGATTACACCTTGCTGCTATCTCAACTTGATCACAACCAGTACTCGGTAAACTACTCATATCACAAATATATTCTGGAGGAGGAAGTGGCGTTGGCGTTGGTTGTGGTTGGGTAGGAGCTTCACATTCGATTTTCCACCAACCTTCTCTTAAACCTGTCCACTCAGCTATTCCAATTAACATAAAAAAAGTGTTAACAATTATCCAGGCGCCATATATTATTAACAAGCCCCATATTACTCCTTTAAACAAACTTTTAGCTTGAGAAAGCAATTGCGGACCTCCCTTTTTCCCTTCAAGCATTTCGGCTGGACCACCATAAGCTACAATATACATAAATCCGCCGATAGCTATCATTAAAACAGCTAAGGGAGGAACTATCAAAAATAAAAGACCATCTACCCATCTTTTAAACATTACAAAAAAATGACAGAGTTGACATACTGGTTCGCTTTCGCCCCCACAAGGGACCAGACCGGCAGCTACAGTTAAATTAGGAGCCAAAATTAACAAACTCAAAAAAGATATTAGAAGTATTTTTTTCATGTTGTTTTAATTATACAAAAAAATTTAAAAAAGGTAAAAGCTGGCTTCTTTTCTCGTTAGTGCCCCTGCCAGGATTCGAACCCGGACCCACGGTTCCGAAGACCGTTATGATATCCGTTTCACCACAGGGGCAAGATATCTAAATTTTACCACAAAATTGAATAAAATCAATCTTTCGGCAAGCCCCGTTAGAAGTTGGTTACAAAGATAAAAAGTAAATGCAAGGCAAGCGAACTTCTAACGGGGCAAGCTCAGAACGAATTGAAAAAAATTCATCTTTAAGATAGAGTTAAAGTAAGAATAATATTTTATTTATTCGCAGCATTCGCATTTAATCCGTTCTATCCGCATTATGCTTATTCCTAAAGAGGCAAAATTTGTTACAGAGAAATTAAAAAAAGAAGGATTTGAGGCCTATATTGTTGGAGGTTGTGTTCGGGATTTATTAAGAAAAGTAGAACCAGAGGATTGGGATGTGGCTACCAATGCCAAACCAGAAGAGATTCAGAAGATATTTCCAAAGAGTTTTTACGAAAATAAATTTTTAACCGTAACTGTTCAAACCGGAAGCCGGAATAAGAGACTCAAAGAAATTGAAATTACCACTTATAGATCTGAGGCAAAATATACCGATAAACGCCATCCTGATTTAATTCGGTTTGCCAAGACTATTGAGAAAGACCTTGCTCGGAGGGATTTCACGATAAATGCCATAGCAGTAGATATTTCAGAGAGTAGAGAACAAAGAACAAAGAACAAAAAACGGAGAAACTGTTCATTGTTTACTGTTCATTGTTCATTGAGGTTTATTGATCCCTTTGACGGACAGAAAGACCTCGAAAAAAAGATTATTCGGGCAGTTGGCAATCCGGCTGATCGTTTTTCAGAAGATGCTTTAAGGATGATGAGGGCCGTTAGATTCGCCGCAACCTTGAATTTTGAGATTGAAAAGAAAACTACCCAGGCCATCAAAAAAAACTCTCCTTGGCTTCAGACTCTTTCGAAAGAAAGAATAAGAGACGAATTCCTGAGAATTATTATGGCCGAGCGAGCGGCAGATGGGGTAGAGCTTTTAAGAAAATTAAATCTTTTAAAATATATTGTTCCTGAACTTGAAGAAGGCTATAAAATAACTCAGAATAAGCATCATATTTACGATTGTTATGAGCATTCTTTATTTTCTTTAAAATATGCTGCTGAGAAAAATTTCAATAAATATGTAAGATCAGCTGCCCTATTTCATGATATTGCCAAACCCCGCGTTAAACGCGGTGAGGGACTTGATGCTACTTTTTATGGTCATGAAATAGTAGGGGCGAAAATGACAGCCCAGATATTAAACAGGTTAAGATTTTCCCGGAAAGATATTGAGAAGATTGTAAAGCTTGTCCGCTATCATCTTTTCTATTATAATGTTGACGAAGTTTCCGAGGCATCAGTAAGGCGATTGGTTCGTAACGCGGGGCCAGAAAATATGGAGGAACTTTTACAAGTAAGAATGGCTGATAGAATCGGCTCAGGTGTCCCTAAAGCTGAACCCTATAAATTACGGCATTTAAAATATGTTATTGAAAAAGTTTCTCAGGATCCAATTTCAGTAAAAATGCTCAAAATAAAAGGTAATGAAGTGATGAATATTTTAAGTACTAAAGCGGGGCCAAAAATAGGTCAGATTCTTGATATTTTATTAGGATATGTTTTAACTGATCCCAAAAGAAACAAAAAAGAAACCTTGAAAAAAGAAATTAAAAAATTAGGCAAACTATCAGAAAAGGAGCTAAGCTCCTTAGCTCAAAAATCAAGGAAAGAAAGAGAACAAATTGAGGTAAAAAAAGACAAAATGACAAAAAAGAAATATTGGGTGACTTAATCGTAAAACCTAAAACTTAAAACTTAAAACATTTACGGGGACTGGCCTAATGGTAAGGCGCTTCGTTCGGGACGAAGAGACTGGCGGTTCAAATCCGCCGTCCCCGATTGGGCCCGTAGTTTAACGGAAGAACGGGGCATTCGCATTGCTCTGATGTGGGTTCAATTCCCACCGGGTCCACATGGATTCAAAACAGTTAGGTAATTTCGGTGAGAATATTGCTTGTTATTATTTAAAGAACAAAGGGATATAAGAACCTTTCGTCGCTCCACTCCTCAAGAACCTTGATTCCTCGCTTTGCTCGGAATTAAGAACCTTTCGTCGCTCCGCTCCTCAAGAACCTTGATTCGTTAAGGAATAATCATATAATCTTGAATTAAAATTTTAGATAGGAATTATTTAAAGGAATTATCGGCAGTTTCAAAAGGAGAAATTGATATCGTAGTTGAAAAAGACCGAATAATTTCTTTTGGACTTTTTTGTAAAATTTAGAAATTTTCTGTTATAGTTATAATAAATGGGCCCCATAATGGTTTTGCGACTAAAATCGTGGATCTTGAGCTCGCGTTCAAGATTTACATTGGGTCGCGTTCAATTATTGTTGTTCGAAATCGTGTGTTCATAAAGCATTTATGATTACACAATTATTATACGAAATTATTATACGAAAAGGTCGATTTTTAAGTAAGTTTTAAAAAGGGGTGTTTAAAACTTGTTCAAATTAAAAATAGATATGAAGGAGAAATACTATTTGATTTTTGGAATTGTTGTTGCTTTAATAACAGGAACAATTTTGATTAGTAATTATTCAAACCGTAAAGTAAAACCAACCATCCCTCCCAATTTCAGAGAATATAAAATGGATGATAGAGAGATATATGAATATCTTACCTTCAAAGGAGGAAGAAAATTCTATTGTAAAAATTCTGGTGAAGAAGCTGAAGTGATTGAATATATTTCACGTCCCTCTTCTCCTAATACAGAGGGAGCATGGCATTTCAGATACGCTGTCGTTTGTAAAAATGATTATTGGATTTTTGATGATCAGGCTAGTGCTTTTAGAATATATGGTCCTTTTGAAAAATAATTATCAGTTCGCCGACTCCAACTTCTCCGAATTGCTTCGCAATTCTCGACTTTTTCTTTCATAAAAAGGGACTTAACGGTGATTTAACGGCTTCGCTCTATCGCTCGTCTCCGTCCAAACTCGACTTCGTCGAGCTTCGTTAAATCGCATATGTTATACGCAGTAATTTTTTAGAATTGAGAAGACGACCCAAAAATTTTTGTGAGAATTTTTCGGCGAGTGAGCAAAAATTGGAGGGGTTTTAGGGGAGGAAAATTTTTGCCCACGAGCTATAGCAAAATTGCGAAGCAATTTTGCGTCAGCCTGCCCCGTAGGGAATTTATTCTCCTTCGGGGTCAGCATCGGGATTTTGCTGGAAAAAAGTTCGGACTTCGTCCAATAAAGACCCCAATGAATAATTAGAGGACGGGCCTCTATTAATTATGGATTCAAAACAGTTAGGTAATTTCGGTGAGAACATTGCCTCTGAGTATTTAAAAAATAAGGGGTATAAAATTTTAGATAAGAATTATTTAAAGGAATTATCGGCGGTTTCAAAAGGAGAGATTGATATTGTGGTTAAAAGAGATAAAATAATTTCTTTTGTTGAGGTAAAAACAATAGCCTTCGCCGCAGGCGGAGGCTATTTGCCGGAAGATAAGGTTGATTTCCGAAAACAGAGGCAACTTATTAAACTTGCTCAAATGTGGCTCAGCGGAAAGAAAATTCCTTTAGATTCAAAATGGCAAATTGATGTAATTTCGATAAAAGTTAATTTAAATTCAAAAAAAGCGAAAATTATGCATTTTGAAAATGCTGTTTGTTAACACAAGGCGTCAATAATCAAATCAGTTATATCCACGTTTGCCTCTCTTCGTTTTACAGCATTAGTTAAATAAAGTTTAGAATATTTCTTTTTTATTTTTGCTATTCCGGTATTTAGAACTCCTTGGGTCGCCAAGACGATAATTTTTTTAGCCCCAGATTTTTTAACAATTTTATAAAATTTCAAAAGCGTCCCGCCGGTTTCAATAATATCATCAACTACTCCTACTATTTTTCCTTTTAGGGCCAGTTTCGGAGCGAAGTATCTTACTTGGAAGGAATCTAATCTCTTCTTTTTTATTCCTGAAATCCCGGTTCTTCTTTTGCCTCCTTTATCTGGTGATAGAAATTCTATTTCTTTGCCAAAATCTGCTTTTGCTTTTTTTACTAGGAGGGGTATCGCTAAAATACTTACTATTGGATATTTTTTAATCCATTCTCTTCCTCCAAAATGAGGGTCGATTATATAGATTTTTTTAACGGAGTAATAATCTGTAAGTTTTTTTACTAGATTTTTAGCAACGTTAGCTTCTCCTGTTTCAAAAATTTCATCTTGCATACCATAAGGGAAATAAGTAAAGAAAACCAGGGGTTTGATTTTGTTGTTCTTTAAAAGTTGCAAAATTAATTCTAGCTCTACCAATCCTTGATTTGGTTGAGGTGATCCTGAGTGTAATATAACTACACGTCCTCTTTTAAGTTTATTTATTTCGGGAATTCTTACATAAACTTCTCCATCGGGAAAAAACCTCTCATTATTTTTATTTTTTCCGAGAGAGATAATCTTTAAATTCTTTGCTTTTCTTTTAATCTTTTTTGCTAAATGTTCGGTTGTGGAAGTTGGAATGATGAGAGTTTCCATTTATGATTTAATTTAGTAATTTTTTCCAACATTTCTCAATTCTATCAAAGGCTTCATTGATTCCTTTCTCTTCACCGGCGAAAGAAAGCCTAATATGACTTTCGCCTGAAGGACCGAAAGCAATACCAGGAATTGTTATAATTCCTGCCTTATAAAGTAATTTTAGACTAAAATCTTTAGATTTTAAAGAGAGTTTAATTTTCGGAAGGATATAATAAGCGCCCATTGGTTTTTGATATTCAAAGAGCTCTGGCAATTTTTCCAATCGTTGGCACATTAATTCTCTTCTTTTAGTAAATTCTTTTTTAAATCCTTCAACATAATCCTGAGGACCGGTAAGAGCAAATAAAGCTGCATATTGAGAGATGGTTGGAGCGCAGATAGTAGACTCATCGTGAATTTTTAAAATTTGATTTAAGATATTTTCTTTAGCATAGACGTATCCCACCCGAAAACCAGTTAGGGCATATTTTTTTGAAAAACTGAAACAAGCAATTATTCTATCTTGAATTTCCGGCAAGGAAAGCAAACTAAAATGTTTTTTATTATCATAGATTAAAAAATCATAAGTTTCGTCAGTGATTAAAAAAAGATCATATTGAAGAGCGAGTTTAGCGATTTTTTCTAAGTCCTCTTTTTCTAAAACCCCTCCAGTTGGATTTGAAGGATTACAAATAACAATTGCTTTTGTTTTTTCGGTAATAGCATTTTCGATTGCCTTAATATCAGGTCGCCAGCCCTCCTCCTCAATTAGAGGAACGAAAACTGGTTTGCCTTCAGCAAATTTTACTTGTTCAAAGTGTGATTCGTAAGCCGGATCTAAAAATATCACTTCTTCTCCTTTTTCCACTAATGCTGAAATTGCACAAAAAAGCCCACCGATTGCTCCTTTAGTTATACATATTTCTTTTTCCGGGTTTATTTTTACTCCTCTGGTTGTTGTTAAATATTTTGCTACTTCTTCTTTTAAAACAGGCATCCCCGGTTGCAATGAATATTTATTGATATCTTTGTGAGACTTAAGAGCTTCGATTAATTTTTCCCTTATATATTCTGGTAAATCGAAAGAAGGTATTCCTTGGCCTAAAGAAACAACATTAGGCACCTTAGCGGCCCAAACAGGCATTTGTCTAATTAGAGAAACTTCTATATTTTTGACTCGGGTTGAGAAATTTTTCATTAAGGTTGATGTAATTTATTTTACCTCGTTAGAAATTACGGGGCAAGAATCAATCAGAAAGCGAGCAAATCTCTAACGGGGTTAACTTAAAAATTTTACAAAATCAAAAAAGATGATAAGATTATAACATGGAAATAATTCCGGCTATTGATATTATCAAAGGAAAATGTGTTAGATTAATCAAGGGTGAATTTAACTCAAAAAAGACATATAATTTGGATCTTTTAAGAATAGCTAAATCTTTTCAAAAAATGGGATTGAAGAGACTACACCTTGTAGATTTAGATGGAGCAAAAGAAGGAAAAATTAAAAATTGGCAAACAATTAAGAAAATTACCCAAAATACTAATCTTCTAATTGAGTTCGGCGGAGGGGTCAGAGAAGAAAAAGATATAGAAAAACTTTTGAACTTAGGAGTGGATAGGATAATTTTAGGAAGCTTAGTTTTAAAAGAGCCGGAAAATTTTAAAAAAATTTTAAAAAAATACAAAGAAAGAATCATTGTTGCTGTAGATGTCAAAAGAGACAAAATTTATTATAAAGCATGGCAAGAAAAAGTCAAAAAGGAGCTTAGCTCCTTTTTGGAGGATTTAATTAAATTAGGGGTAAAAACTGTAATTTGTACAGATATTGAAAGGGATGGAACTTTAAAAGGCCCAAACGTTTCTCTTTATAAAAAACTGGTAAAAACTTTTCCTAAATTGGAAATAATAGCTTCTGGAGGAATAAGAGACGGAAAAGACCTTGAAAAACTTTCCAAAATTGGAGTAGCCGGAGTTATTATCGGAAAAGCAATTTATGAGAAAAAAATATTATTAACTGATTTGCCTAAAAAAATTATTCCTTGTCTTGACTGTAAATTGGTGAAAGGAAAATGGAAGGTAGTTAAAGGAATAAAATTTGAGAATTTGAGAGAGGTTGGTGATCCGGTTAAATTAGCTGAAAAATATTCCGAGGAGGATGCTAGTGAAATAGCAATGTGGGATGTTTCTGCATCCCAAGGAAACCGAGATTTGTTTTTTAATTTAGTGAAAAAAGTTGCAAAAGCTATTAAAGTTCCTTTATTTGTTAGAGGTGGGATTGCTAGTTTGTCTGATATAGAAAGATTATTAAAAGCTGGCGCAGATAAGGTTGCGATAAATACCCGGTTTGTTAAAAACCCCGATTTTTTGAACCGGGCTATAAAAAAGTTTGGCCCTCAAAGAGTTGTTGTATCGATTGAGGCGAAAAAACGAGGAAAAAAATGGAATGTTTGTATTTTAGGGGGGACAAAAGAAACAAGATTAGATACAATTAAATGGGCAAAAGAGATGGAAAGACGAGGAGCAGAAACATTATTAGTTACTTCCTCAGACAGACACTGTACTCAGAAAGGTTATGATTTGGAGCTATTAAAGAAATTAAAAGAGGCGACTTTTCTTTCTGTTATAGCCTCAGGCGGAGCAGGGAAAATAGGACATTTTTTAGAAGCATTTAAAAAAGGTAAAGCTGATGCTGTTTTAGCTGCAAGCTTGTTTCATTCTAGAGAAGTTGGAATTCCGGAACTTAAAAAACATTTAAAAAGAAAAGGAATCAATGTTAGTTAAAAAACTCCCAAAAATTCACCCTGTTAAATGCCGCAAAGCGGCATCCTCGTCCTGCGAGCAGGGCGGGATATTTAATAGGGTAAATTTCAAAAAGTTAAAAGGATTGATCCCGGTTATTACCCAGGACCATAAAACAAATAAGGTCCTAATGTTGGGCTTTATGAACAAAGACGCCTTGAAAAAAACTTTAAAAGAAGGTAAGGTTACTTATTGGAGTAGAACTCGAAAAAAACTCTGGACAAAAGGAGAAACTTCAGGTAGTTTCCAATTAGTGAAAGAAATTTGGTTAGATTGCGACAATGACACTCTTTTAATTAAAGTAAAACAAATGGGTAATGTTTGTCATACGGGCAACAGGACCTGTTTTTTTCAAAAAATCTATGCCAAAAAACAAAAATAAAAGAATAAAATTTGGAATTTCAAGCGGTATTCTTAGAAAACCGATTGAAAAACTTTTTGAGATGGCAGGTTATAATTTTAAGATTAACGAAATGTTTTCAACGGTTTATATTGACGATCCGAAAATTGAATGTTTTTTTGCCAGAGCAAAAGAAATTACCCTTTTAATCGAGAGGGGAATTTTGGATGCAGGCATTGTAAGCCGAGCCGCTATTGCCGACACTAAAACTAAAGTGACCGAGATTTATAATTTAGGAACCCTTGATCCTACTTGGGAAAAAACAAGATTGGTTTTAGCCGTTCCGGAGAAATCCTCTATAAAATCGTTAAAGGATTTAAAAGGAAAAAAAATTATTACTCGGGTTCCTACAATTACGGAAAAATTTTTAAAGAAAAATAAAATTTCAGCTATTATCGAATTTTCTGATGTAAGTAATGAATCAAGGGTTCCAGAATTCGCTGATGCGGTAGTTGAATTTACAAACACAGGTACCACGCTGGAATCTTTTGGTTTGAAAATTTTAGCGGTTTTAATGCAAGATTCTCTTCTTGTTGTAGCTAATCCAAAATCACTCCAAAATAAATGGAAAAAAGAAAAAATAGAGAATCTTGGGATGCTATTCAAAGGAGTAAGGCTAGCTCGAGAGATGGTAGGGCTTATGCTTCATGCTTCAAATAATATGATGGAGGACGTTCTTAAAACTTTACCTGCCCTAAAAAGGCCAACTGTGACCCATTTGCGAGGCGAAAATTGGTTTGATGTTTTTACAGTAGCTAAAAAGTCAAAGATAAGAGAACTCATTCCAAAATTGAAAAAAATCGGCTGTACTGACATTATTGAGATTCCTCTTAATAAAGTAATAATTTAATGGCAGAGAAAAAGTTAAAGTTAGGAATTCCCAAAGGATCTCTTCAAGAATCAACCCTAAGAATTTTTAAAAAGGCTGGTTTTAATGTTGAAAACCCTTCCAGGAGTTATTTTTTAAAAATTGATGATCCAGAAATTGAATGTTTTTTGTTAAGACCTCAAGAAATCCCAAAATATCTCGAGAGAGGCAAGCTGGATTTGGGAATTTCTGGTGATGAATGCATTGCTGAGGCAAAAGCAAAAGTAATTGAAATTTGCGATTTGAAATATGCCAAACAAGAAATTAAAAAAGTAAAGTGGGTTTTAGCTGTTTCTAAAGATTCAAAAATAAAATCAATAAAAGATCTTCAAGGAAAAACAATTTCTACCGAGATAGTTAATTTAGCCAAAGACTATTTAAAGAAAAACAAGGTGAAAGCAAAAGTTGAATTTTCTTTTGGAGCTACTGAAGTAAAACCTCCAAGATTTGCTGATGCTGTGATTGATTTAACTGAAACCGGCGCTTCTTTAAAAGCTCATGGTTTAAAAATCTTAGATACAGTTTTTGAAAGCTCGACGAAATTAATTGCTAATAGAAAGTCCTGGGCAGATAAATGGAAAAAAGAAAAAATAAAAGATATTGCTATTTTATTAAAGGGAGTAGTTGAGAGTGATAGAATGGCAGGCTTATTTCTGCATGTTTCCAAAGATAAATTAGGGAGAATATTAAAAGTTTTACCTTCGATGAAAAAACCCACAGTTACTAAAATAGCTGGCACCATATTATATGATGTTTGTATTGCAGGTTATAAGAAAGAGTTTAGGGAGTTAATCCCTCTGTTGAAAAGAATGGGGTGTTCAGGAATAGTAGAATTTCCCTTAAATAAAGCGGTTTTGCAAAATAAAAGTTAAAGAGTTAACCCTTCACCTTTCTGAAAGGTGAAGGGTTGACAAAAGATTTGGTTTTGCTAAACTAATAGTAGAAGAGACTGAAGAAAGAAATTTTGTCCGTTGGAAAACGGACATTTTATTTCGAGCGAAGCGAGAAACAAGGTTCTCAAAGAGGTTCTTATTTCGAGCGAAGCGAGAAACAAGGTTCTCAAAGAGGTTCTTATTTCGAGCGAAGCGAGAAACAAGGTTCTCAAAGAGGTTCTTATTTCGAGCGAAGCGAGAAACAAGGTTCTGCGAGCGCTAGCGAAGCAGGTTCTTATTTAAAATCATGGATCTAAAAAATTTTACATCAGCAATTACCCAAATTGCCGAAGAGAAAGGGATAAGCACGGAAAAAATCATGGAGAGTATCGAGGCAGCAATAGCCGCTGCTTATAAAAAAGATTACGGCAAAAAGGGCCAGATAATAAAAGCTAAACTTAATCCGGAGACGGGCCAGGTTAAGTTTTGGCAGGTAAAATTAGTTGTGACGGAAGATATGATTTATTCTGAGGGAGAGCTTGAAGAAACAAAAGAAAAACAAAAAATAGAGAAAGAAGGAGCTTCACCTGAGGAGGGAAAAATTCGATTCAATCCGGAAAGGCATGTTATGTTAGAAGAAGCAAAGAAAATAAAAGCAGGAATTAAAGTAGAAGAAGAGTTAGAAATACCATTGGAACTTCAAAAAGATTATGGACGAATTGCGGCTCAAACAGCGAAACAAGTTATTTTGCAGAAGATTAGAGAAGCGGAAAGGGAAACGATTCTTGATGAATATAAATCAAAAGAAGGCCAGATACTTTCGGGGATTGTTCAAAGGGTAGAGACTAGAAATATTTATATTGATGTTGGTAAAACTCTTGGTATTTTGCCAAAAGAAGAACAGGTTCCAGGTGAATTTTATCGGCCTGGGCAGAGACTTAAGGTTTATATTTTAAAAGTTGAGGAAACTCCAAAGGGGCCGGTAGTTTTTTTATCTCGGGCTTACCCCAAACTAGTTTCCAAACTTTTTGAACTGGAGGTTCCAGAAATCTCTCAAGGGACAGTATCAATAAAATCGATTGCCAGAGAGGCAGGTTCTCGTTCCAAGGTAGCGGTAGAATCAGAAGAAGAGGGAGTGGATCCCATAGGGTCAGCTGTTGGTCAGAGAGGAACAAGGGTTATGGCAGTAATTAATGAATTAGGCGGAGAAAAAATTGACATTATTGAATACTCCGAGGATCCAGAGAAATTTATTGCCAATGCTCTTTCACCCGCTAAGGTTTTTGAAGTGAAAATAATGCCAAAAAACAAAGCTCTTTGCATTGTTCCAGGGGATCAATTGTCTTTAGCTATTGGAAAAGACGGTCAAAATGTAAGATTAGCTGCAAAACTTACGGGCTGGAAAATAGATGTTAAAGCCCAAAAAGAAGCAAAGGAAGTGGAGAAAAAGGAGGAAGTAGAGGAAGAAGCAAAGAAAGAGAAGGAAAAAGAAGAAAAGAAACTCGCCTCCGCCAAGGCTACGGCGGGCAAGAAAGCCACGTCGGGCAAGGAAGAAAAAGGAAAAAAAGAGAAAAAAGAGAAGAAGAAAGAATCAAAAGAAGAAAAAAAGGAATTGGAAAAACCCTCCCCTAAAACTACAGAGGATAAAAAAGCTAAAGAAAAAAAATCTAAAAAATAGTATACGAATAACGCGTCTTCGCCCGTTAGGCTTCGGCAATGTGAATGCGCACATACGAATATATGGAAATACTTTATTTGTCTATTGTTATTTCTCTTTTCACTATATTTTTTGTTTTTTTCTTAGTTCGAAAAATTAAAAGATTTCCTTCTGGAAAGGGAAAAATGATTAAAATTTCTCAGGCTATCCGCGAGGGAGCTGTTTCTTATTTAAAAAGGCAATTCATCACAATTAGTTGGGTTGCCATTTTTTTGTTTTTAGTTATTACTGTGATCCTTGGCTTTAAAACGGGATTGGGATTTTTGGTGGGAGCTGTACTTTCCGCTATATCTGGTTTTATTGGAATGATGGTTTCTACTCAGGCAAATGTAAGAGTGGCCGAAGCGAGTAAAAAAGGATTAAAGCCGGCTTTAGATTTATCTTTCAAAGGCGGTCTAGTAACTGGACTTTTAGTTGTCAGTTTAGGATTATTAGCGGTAGCTGGTTTTCATCTTTTAATTCAGGATTTTAAAGCCTTAATCGCTCTTTGTTTTGGAGCTAGTTTAATTGCTATTTTTGCTAGATTAGGTGGAGGAATTTATACTAAGGCGGCTGATGTGGGAGCTGATTTAGTTGGTAAAATTGAAAAAGGTATCCCCGAGGATGATCCTAGAAATCCAGCTGTTATTGCGGATCAGGTTGGGGATAACGTCGGAGATTGTGCTGGGATGGCTGCTGATATGTCCCAAACCTATGTAATTACCTTGGTAGCGGCTATGTTTTTGGGAGCTTCGCTTTTTCCTCAGTATCCTCAATTTATTTTTCTGCCTTTACTTTTAGGCGGTATTTCAATTTTAACCTCAGTAATTGGAAGTTTCTTTGTTAAACTTGGAGAGAAAAAAAATATTATGGCAGCTCTTTATAAAGGCTTGATTGTTTCGGCAGTTCTTTCAGCTCTTGGATTTTATCCTGTTATAAATCAATTGATAATCAAAAATGATCTGTTTTCTTCTACCCGGCTTTATCTCGCTTCTTTAATAGGGCTGATAATTGCAGCTGGTATGTTTGTGATTACAGAATATTATACTTCAAAAAAATATAGACCTGTAAGAAGTATTGCTGAAGCTTCTGAATCAGGGCATGGCACAAATATAATTACCGGCCTCTCTGTTGGAATGAAATCTACGGCTTTACCAATTATTTTAATTGCAGTAGGTACAGTAGTTAGTTTTTGGTTAGCCGGTGTTTATGGAGTCGCCATATCTGCAATGACAATGATTTCTTTAGCTGGAATTGTTGTGGCAATCGATGCTTATGGTCCTATTACTGATAACGCTGGTGGGATTGCAGAAATGGCAGGGTTGCCTTCAGAAGTGAGAGAGGTTACTGATTCCTTGGATGCTGTTGGTAACACTACAAAGGCAGTTACCAAAGCTTATGCTATAGCTTCAGCCGGTTTAGCTGCTTTAGTTCTTTTTTCTGCCTATTCGCAAGAATTAGTTAATCTGGGAGCTAAAGTAAATTTTCTTTTAGGGAATCCTAAAGTTATAGCTGGTTTGTTCGTTGGAGGTTTATTGCCTTATCTCTTTGGATCTTTAGCTTTAAGTGCAGTGGGTAAAACTGCGACAAAAGTGGTTGAAGAAGTTCGACGCCAGTTCCAGGAGATTAAAGGACTGATGAGAGGTAAAGCAAGACCAGAGTACGGTAAATGCGTTGATATTGTGACAAAAGCTTCAATAAAAGAAATGATTTATCCGGCTTTGATTCCAGTTGTTTTTCCAATTTTGGTTGGGTTTATTTTAGGACCTGAAGCATTAGGAGGACTTTTAATTGGAAGCATAGTCACCGGACTTTTTATGGCCCTTTCAATGACCACTGGAGGAGCTGCTTGGGATAATGCCAAAAAATATATTGAGGCAGGGAATTTTGGCGGCAAGGGCTCTTTTGCTCATCAGGCAGCTGTTACTGGTGACACAGTTGGGGACCCCTATAAAGACACAGCCGGCCCTGCCATTAACCCAATGATAAAAGTGCTTAATATCGTTGCTCTATTGATTGTGGCGTTTTTGGTATAGCCGCTTGGGTAAGTTTTCAAAGAGACACAATAATTTTCCCACCGAGAAAATTTTATTCATTTCTCGGCGGCTGACCCGCCCAGGACGGGACCATGGTCAGCCGCCTGCGAAGTGCTCTTTGAAAACTTACCCTCGCTTGCAAGATAAAGAAAAAAAGCATCTTCAGTCGATTGACTTTCGGTGCTTTAGGTGGTGAGTGTTGCTAAAGGAAATATGAAATCTACTATAAAAAAACTTCCTAAATCGCAATTAGAAATTGAAATAGAAGTTTCTCCAGAAGAACTTGATGGTTTTGTTAACCAGGCGACTTTGAATTTGGGGAAAGATTTGGAGATTGAAGGATTCAGAAAAGGCAAAGTACCAAAAGAAATTATTGAAAAAAAAGTTGGTCCAGAAAAGATTTTAGTTGACGCAGCTGATTTAGCAATTAAAGAAAATTATAAGAAAGTGATTTTGGAAAATAAAATTGAAGCAATTTCAGAACCGGAAATTGATATTTTAAAATTGGCAGCTGGTAATCCTTTTGTTTTCCGGGCAAAAGTCTCTGTTTTACCGGAGATAAAATTGCCAGATTACAAAAAAATTGCGACAACAGTTAAAAAAAACAAAGTCTTCGTGGAAGAAAAAGAGGTTGAGGATGCCTTAAAATGGCTTAAAAGGTCACGGGCAAAATTTATTCTAAAAAATGATGTGGCTCAAATCGGTGATTTTGTTGAGATTGAATATTGGTCGTCCCAAATTCCAGAATTAAATCAAGAGGCGGGAAAAAAAGATGCTTTTATTTTGGGCGAAGCTCGCTTTATTCCTGGTTTTGAAGAAGAATTAATTGGAATGAAAGCTGGCCAAGAAAAGGAAATTTCCTTAACTATTCCTCCAGATCACCATCTTAAAAATTTAGCTGGCCCCGTTAGAGGTTATCAAGACAAAGATAAAGCACAAAGCCCTCAAACCTCTAACGGGGCTGGCAAAAAAGTTCAATTTAGAACGAAAATAATTTCTGTTCAAAAAGTGGAATTTCCTGAGATTAATAATCAATTTGCTCAAAATTTGGGGAATTTCAAAGATTTGAGTGCCCTTAGAAAGAATATAAAAGATGGAATCAATCTTGAGAAAGAACAAGCCGAGTTACAAAAAGTGCGAAATGAAATTTTAGAGAAAATAAGCCAAGAAATGGAATGGGTAATTCCAGAAGCCTTAATCGAAAATGAAAAAAATCGAATGCTGGAGGAATTTCGACAAAATGTTTCAAATAATTTGAAAATTTCTTTTGCTGACTATCTCGCTAAAACAAAAAAAAGCGAGAAAGAGATAAAAGAGTCTTTTTTGCTTGAGGCCCAAAAAAGAGTGAAGAACTTTTTAATATTGAAAAAAATTGGAAGAATAGAAAAAATCGCAGTTTCAGAAAACGAGATAACGGAAGAAGTGAACAAAATAATAAGACGATATCCCGATATTAAGAAAGTAAAAAAGGAACTTGACCCCGAAAAATTGAAGGTATATACTGAACTTGTACTTAGGAATGAAAAAACTTTTAAATTACTCGAAAGTCTAACACGACACCAATATACGAATTGACACCAATTATACAAATAAAAACCTAAAAACATAAAAATCTAAAAATAGATATTAGTGTCATTGGTGCTTCATTGGTGTATTAGTGCCGAGTTTATATGAATTTAATTCCAACTGTTTTGGAAAAAACAAAATATGGAGAAAGGGCATATGATATTTATTCTCGATTATTAAAAGAAAGAATTATTTTTTTAGCCGGTCCCATTACCGATGGTCTGGCAAATTCTGTTATCGCCCAAATGTTATTTTTAGCCAGTGCTGATCCCAAAAAAGATATTCAGCTTTATGTCAATACCCCGGGGGGCTCGGTAACTGCGGGAATGGCAGTCTACGACACTATGCAATACGTTAAATGTCCGGTTTCTACTATTTGTTTTGGATTAGCTGGTTCGATGGGAGCGGTTTTGCTTGCTGCAGGGGCTAAAGGAAAACGTTATGCTTTACCGAATACAGAAATTTTATTGCATCAGGTTGCCGGAGGCATCCAGGGACAAGCAGTAGAAATAGAGATTACCGCTAAACAAATTATTAAAATTAAAAATAAATTAAACAAAATATTGGCTAAACATACAAGCCAATCCTTAGAAAAAGTAGAAAAAGATACAGATAGAGATTTTTATTTGACAGCCGAAGAAGCAAAAGAATACGGAATTGTTGATGAGGTGATAAAAGCTAAGGTAGAGGAAAAGTAGATTTCAGATTTCAGAAGAAAAGCGGAGAACAACTCTCCGTTTTTTAATTTGAGTTGACAGTATATTCTGAGGATTATAAAGTGAAGTAACCCTAGCCTACGGATAAGAGGGAGAGTAGAGCAAGGGTTGCTCAAAGCTAGGCTAGTCTCGAAACCCCGAGGATGTGAGGCTCCATGCCTCAAGATTCCTCCGTGTCGGCAGTATCTGCCGGCAGCTCGCCTTGCGAGCTGGTTTCAACTTATGCTGGTTTCGTCCAGCGACGTTTATCTAAACGGTAGCCTAGTTAAAGGGGAACTGTTTCTAACGCAGCTCCCCTCTTTTTTTATTTAGTTAGGTTGACAAAAGAATTGAAAATTATACTATAAGAAAGTGTTTCCAGATTAAATTTCTGTTCTTTTAAAAAAGAAAGGGGACAGAGATGGATTTAGAGAAAATCGTGATTCCAGAAGCAGCCTTTAACCCAGCTCTTGGTCTTTTGGCTCAGTTACTCGGTTTGAGAAAAGTAGAAATCCAGACAGCTCTTGATTCCAAACATAATCCTGGTTATCAGACAGCTTTTGTGCCCAAAGGGAAAAGCAGAAGAGGGAAAAGAAGATTAGATATACCACCAGAACCATTAAAGATAGTTCAAAAAGTACTTCTTGAAAGGTGTCTTTATCATATTGTTCCAGTAGTACCTGGCTGGGCAGCAATGACTGGTTTTTTTAAAGGGGCGTCAATAAGAAGAAATGTTGAAAGTCATTTGCGGGGTAATGCTTTTTTCCAGTTTGATTTAAAGGATGCTTTTCCAACAGTGACTTCAGAAATGGTTCGAAAAACGCTTGAATTTTTGTTTTCTGAGAAGAATGTTCGAAGAATGTTCCGCTTCAAAGATGTGCGTTGGTTCTATTTCAGATATATTCGTCAGCAAAGAAGGAAAAAAGGCGGTAGTCAGCAGTTATTGCCGTTTTTAATAATTGATCCTCTGACAATACTTTGGGCATTTCGGGAAATCATTATCTGGCTTACGATCCATGAAGATAGATTGCCTCAAGGTGCACCAACTTCGCCCTTTTTGTTGAATTTGGTACTCACTGCTTTTGAGGTACCTGCTAAGATTAAAGCTTTCTTAGAAAACTATGGCCGGTACAGGGTAACCATTTATGCTGATGACATAACCATATCAACGCTTGAAACATATATCCCCGAGGAAGTAAGAGAAGGAGTAATTCAAGTTGTTGAAACAGAAACACCATTTACAGTTAACCCTAAAAAAACCAGGTATACTGAACGGAGGCAACGATCTCCGCATATTACAGGTCTTGCTTTGGCCGATGGAAGACATGGGCTAGACAATATTACAGTTCCTAAAGAATTTCAAAGAAGAGCAAGGAACCTAATTCACCGGGCAATTTTCGAACCCAGTTTGCGAGCAGAAGCACTTGGTATAGTCGCTTTCTTGCTTGATGTGTATTGTTTCCCTGATTTTTTACCAAACCAGATCAAACGTCCCTACGAAAAACTTTTAGCTGTAATAAAAGAAGAATAAGAAAGAGCGTCTTTTGGCGCTCTGTTTTTTTTACATTTTCTTTACTTTTTTTAAAAACTTTGCTAAAATATTATTGCTGAAAACAACTAACTTGGAATCTTGGTTTAAATTAGATATTAGATAGTAGATTTTAGATGTTAGATGCTGATACTCAACCTTTGATATCCAATACCCAATATCTAAAATCCAATATCCAATTCATGGATAGCCAAATTCTTATTAAAACTTATGAGTCTATTTATCCTGCTTTTTGCAGGTATTATCGTCTTATCTATAGGATCGGTCTTGGGTTATTATGCTCGTCAGTCAATTGCCAGGAAGAGGGCCGATACCATAGAAACAAAACTTCGGAAAAAAATTGTCCAAGCCAAAAAAGATGCTGAAGAGATTCTATTAAAAGCTGAGGAAAAAGCAGCTCAACTTATTAGTAAAACAAAAAGAGATGTTGAAATCCAACGCCGAAGACTTTTTGAAACCGAAAACCTTTTACTAAAAAGGGAAAAGATTTTAGGAGAAAGAATGGCAGGTTTGGAAGAGAAAGACAAAGAATTTCATCAAAAAGTCGAAAAACTTAAAGAAATAAAAGAAAGTTTAGAAAGCTTAAAACAAGAAGCTTTAAAGAATTTAGAAAGAGCTGCTAAGCTTCCCCGTGGGCAAGCGAAAAAAGAACTTTTAGAAAATCTTGAAAAAGAATACCAGAAAGAGATTTTAGAAAAAATACGGAATTTAGAGAAAGAAGGTCTTGAAAAATACGAGAAGAAAGCAAAAGAAATATTAGCCACTACTATTCAAAAATATGCCCTTTCCCAGGTCCAGGAATTAACTACTACTACGGTAAGTCTTCCCTCAGATGAAATTAAGGGGAGGATTATCGGAAAAGAAGGAAGGAATATTAGAACTTTAGAAAAATTAACTGGAGTGGAGATAATAGTGGATGATACCCCTGAGGTAGTTATAATTTCCGGCTTTGATCCTATCCGGCGACAAATTGCAAAAACAGCCCTGGAAAAATTAATTCAAGATGGTAGAATTCAGCCTGCCCGAATTGAAGAAACAGTCAAAGAAGCAAAATCAGATATTGCTTCCCGAATAAAAGAAGCAGGGGAAAAGACAGTTTATGAGACAGGAATAGTTGATCTGGATCCGAAGATAGTTCAGCTTTTAGGAAGATTGCGTTTCAGGACCAGTTATGGCCAAAATGTTTTACTTCATTCAATTGAGGTTTCTTATTTGGCAGGTGCTTTAGCTTCAGAATTAGGCTTAGATTCAAAGGTAGCAAGAAAAGCAGGGCTTTTGCATGATATTGGGAAAGCAGTTGATCATCAAATCCAAGGTTCTCATACTGAAATTGGAATAAAGATTTTAGAGAAATTTGGTGTGGAAAAAGAAGTGATAGAGGCAATGAGATCTCATCATGAGGAATATCCTTATGAGAGTCTTGAAGCAATTATAGTTCAGACTGCTGACCGAATTTCAGGCGCCCGGCCCGGAGCTAGAAAAGATACCCTTGAGAATTATCTAAAAAGATTGGAAGATTTAGAAGGCATTGCTTCAACTTTTCCTGGCGTAGAAAAGGCTTACGCAATTCAGGCTGGTCGAGAAATCCGAGTTTTTGTCAAACCAGAAGAGATTGATGACTTGGGTGCAAAAAAATTAGCCAAAGAAGTTGCTAAAAGAATTCAAGAAGAGTTAAAGTACCCTGGCGAAATAAAAGTGATTGTTATTAGAGAAAGTAGGGTTGTGGAATACGCGAAGTAATAAAATTAGCGAGTAGTTTATAGTGAGTAGTGAGTGGTAACAAAATCCGCCCGTTCGGGCGGATTTTGTATTGGAGCGGATGAAGGGGATCGAACCCTCATCACCAGGTTGGAAACCTGAGGCTCTGCCATTGAGCTACACCCGCGCTTTGGCCTCAGTGTAAACTTATCGGGGTACCCAGATTTGAACTGGGACTAAATCCTCCCAAAGGACTCGTGCTGCCGTTACACTATACCCCGATTTTGCTGTAGTTTCTGTATTTTAAAATATATCAATTTTTTTTCCTTTAGTCAATTGATATTATTAACGCCGAAGGCGATATATCGGGCAGAGCCCGTTATAGCGAACTTCGTTCGGTTTATTTCTTTGTGCTATAATAGTTGAACCTGCAAAGATTTTTCTATTATATTACAGCGGACTTGTTCGATATATCGCTTCGCGTTATAGCGAACTTGTTCGATATATCGCTTTACGTTATAATTAACAATGGAGACTCAGATGGTATTAAAGAAAATTATCCAGAAATTTAATATTTTAGCTCTGTGTAAAAGTTACGGGCTTTCTCTTTGGCAATGTCCCCAGTTTCTTTTTTTAGTAATGGGGTTAATTATTATTGTAGCTTCACTTTTTTCTTATTTGCTAGGAACCCATTACATCGTGGAACCTGAGCTGGTTGCCCTGATTGTCCTTTTAATTAATACAACTTTATTTGTTATTACTTTTGTTATTACTCGCAACTTTGAAAGGCTGGCTGAGATTTCAAGAATGAAGTCAGAATTTATTAATATAGTCACTCATCAGCTGAGGTCTCCCTTAACTAATTTAAAATGGACTGTTGAATTTTTAACATCTGAGAAATATGGAGGAGATTTAGAAAAAAAAGAAGAATATTATAGCAGTTTAAAGGAAAATACTGGCCGAATGGTTGAATTAGTGAATAATTTGTTAATTGTTTCCAGACTTGAAAAAAAAGAGGAAGTTCCTTTCAGAAAAGAAGAAGTCTCATTAGAAAGCTTAGTAATGGATTTAATTTTACAATTTAAAGCTTTTGCCGAAGCTTCAAATATTAGAATAGAGTTTTATCCCCAAGAAAATTTACCCTCAGTTTTTATAGATCCCTCACAGATAAAGCTTGTTATAGAAAATCTTATTGATAATGCTGTTCGTTATGCAAAAGGTGAAGGGAAAGTAGAGATTCGGCTCGAAAGAAAGAATGAAAAAATATATTTTGAGATAAAAGATTCTGGAGTTGGCATTCCTGAGACAGATAAGAAATATATTTTTCAAAAATTTTTCAGATCTGAAAATGTTTTAAGAAAACAAACACAGGGAAGCGGATTAGGACTTTTTATTGCCAAATCTGTTGTTGAACAATCAGGGGGAAAAATTTGGTTTAAATCTAAAAAAGGAGAGGGAACGACTTTTTGTTTCACATTACCAATTAAATAATCATGAAACGTGAAGCGTGAAGCGTGAA
>Ga0114922_10000547_pt1 | contig 36043 bp, 32 predicted proteins | sample AartaG_FD_100975 | JGI IMG/M metagenome (GOLD analysis project Ga0114922, IMG submission 100975) | Deep subsurface microbial communities from Aarhus Bay to uncover new lineages of life (NeLLi) - Aarhus_00045 metaG | ecosystem: Environmental > Aquatic > Marine > Oceanic > Sediment | place... | reverse complement strand
CGGCACTGCACTTTATATAAGCTCACTGCTTAGGACCACAGGCGCAAAGATAACTCGATTGGCAAGGGGGCTTCCATCCGGCAGTACCATCGAATACGCAAGCGGCAAAATTCTTACCGATGCTATTATTGACCGGCGGGAATTAGAGTAATTTTCACCTTTGTTCGTAAAGTTTCTCAATTACTCTTCGAATATTGACGAAATCCTCCTGTGTGTTTATGATATATATGGTAAAGACAGGAATAGCCGTCGAAGTAAAGAATTTTTTCAGGTGTATCTATGAAACTGGAGATGAGAGGTCAGATGCGGATGGAGCAGAGAATGAAGCTCGCTCCGCATATGATACAATCGATGGAGATTCTCCAGCTTCCAATCCTCGCGCTTCAGGAAAGAATAGAGCAGGAGCTTAACAGCAATCCCGTTCTGGAAATGACCGAGCCTTCAAATCCTGAAGATGCCGATTCCAATGAAGAGCAGCCTCAGGATGATATAGACGACAAAGACCTCGTCGTTAACACGGACAATAATAAAGTCGAGGATTTCGAACGCCTTGAGGGACTTGGCGAAGGTTTCAAAGACTATATGAACGAGTCCGGGCCCTACAGGATGCGTGTTTCCAGTGATGACCCGGACAAAAAACTTGAGGCGATAAAGAATACCGCTGCCCGGCCCCAGTCGCTGCACGAATATCTGACCGAACAGTGGCGATTAATGGATACCGAACCGGCCGTAAAAAAAGCCGGCGATATGATTATAGATTATATCGACGACAGGGGGTATCTGTCCGTAAGATTGGAGCAATTGCACAACAAGGACAAAGGCGATTTCACTATCGACGATTTGAATGAAGCGCTGGAGCTTGTGCAGAAATTAGAACCCGCAGGAGTCGGCGCACGGGACCTGAGGGAGTGCCTGCTTATCCAGATGGCGCAAAGCAGTGAAGATATGAGCTTCGAATCCCGGCTGATTGCCGAGCACATGAATGAGCTGCTTGAAAACAAGCTGCCGGAGATCGCAAAAAAGATGAATTGTGGCATCGAAGCAATCAATCGGGCCATTTTGCGTTTGAGCAAGCTTGACACCTCGCCCGGAATGCAGGTCGGGTGGGACCAAAACCACACCATTACTCCGGACGTGATAGTGGAGTTATTGGATAATTCAGAGCAGTATTCAGTACGCCTGGCTGATTTTGATTTGCCGCGATTGAAAGTAAATGACTACTATGCAAAAATGGCAAAAGATATCAAAACCCCCGATAAAACGAAAAAGTTTTTGCAAAATAATCTGCGCTCGGCCCAATGGATTATAGATGCGATAGAACAGCGCAAAAATACTATGTTGAAAGTAACAAGAGCGATCGTCAGGTTCCAGAAAGATTTCTTCGAGAAGGGACAATTGTATCTTCGCCCGCTGCCTATGTCAAAAATTGCAGACGATGTTGGAGTTCATCTGGCCACTGTCTCGAGGGCCGTTGCCGGTAAATACGTCCAGTGCCCCTGGGGTATTTTGCCGCTGCGAAAGTTCTTTAGCGGAGGTACCGAAGATGTTCACGGCGCCGGCTTAAGCTGGGAGGCCGTAAGGGCCAAGCTGCAGCAGATTATCGACGCCGAGGACAAAAGCAATCCCTTGAATGACGAGCAGATACGAAAGAAATTATCAGAGGCCGGCATTAAACATTTGGCCAGACGAACCGTTGCGAAGTACCGCAAACTCTTGAACATACCCGCCGCGAGGTTTAGAAAAAAATATTAATGATCCTGTGGGAATCAATGGAATCTATTCAGCGATGATAATCTCACTTTTTATCGGTGAGTAAGTAGTCTTCGATTTCTTTTTATCATTTTCTAACACAGTTATTTTCTGGAAGTAGCATTTGATGCCGGTTCCATCCTGAATTATAGGTGTATTCTGGAGGTGGTAGTGTAGGTGTGGCTCCGAAGAGTTTCCGGAATTGCCGCACAGACCTATCATCTGTCCCTTCCTGACTTTGTCCCCAACCTTAACGGTTATGCTCCCGTATTCTAAATGCGCCAACACCGATACCTCGTATTCACTGTGTTGGACAAAGACGGCGTTTCCTAAACCCGAATATGGATTCATGGAACCAGGCACGTTATCTCTGACACCACATATCACGTCCGTCACAATTCCTTCTGCAGGAGTCAATATCTTTCTTCCAAATGCAAAGTAGTCCTCATTTATTTGGGCATTGCCTTTGCGTGTTTTGCCCATTTCGTCAACGCCAAGAAAATCGAAGGCAAATCTCTGGTTGCGTGTGTCATGGTGCTGATTCAGTTCTTTTGTATCTCCGCCCCAGGAGACCAGCCACTTGCCCACAAAAGGAAGTGAGAGCTTCGTTTGATTCCTCTCATGCACGGGTAAACCGGCCTTGTGAGGCAAAAAAAACAATCCTGTTATTCTGTCTTGATCGTTGAACCAAGTCGTAATGTCTAATTCTCCGCGTTCACAGTGCGCAACAAAAATTGCCTGACCTGTTTGAGGCAGTCGCGGCTTTTCGAGCATTTTGATTTTGCCGTATTGGGCTGACAGCTTCTCGAAGAATGGCTTGCGCTTCTCTATGGGAAAGAAATCCTCCATTGTCCGGTCAAAATCATTTCCAATACGAGCGTAATCACCCTCGTTGACGGCCTTGACAATCCTATTAACAACTTTATCATATCGGCCAGCAGCACTTTCTTCTGCTAAAGCTGTCGGAAACAACATCATTAATACGATAAGACATCTTCTCATTTGGAGACCTCCTGTTTATCCGCTGCCTTCTACTTTCAGCCATTCTGTGGATTCATTTAATTTCTCAATTTTATCTTTGTCAGAATAATTCATCAATTACATAAAATATTTCTTCTAAAAAATATATTTGATTTTCATCTGAACTGGATGTTATTATGTGAGTATATAATCACATAGTAATATATATTAAGGGGCTTAAATGTTAAGCAAGAGAAAACAGATGTTATTCGAAAAGCAGGCGGAGATAGCGAAGGCGATTTCGCATCCGCTGCGAACAGCGATTGTCAATTTTCTAAAAGACGGCGAGCAGTGTGTCTGTGACATTGCCGAACATATCGGCGCCGAGAGGTCAAATGTTTCACGGCATCTTTCGGTAATGGTTAATGCGGGCTTGCTGGAGTGCCGAAAAGAAGGGCTTAAAGTCATTTACAAACTGAAATGTGTATGCATCGTGGATTTCTTTTCGTGTGTGAGCAGTGTCTTAAAACAGCAGGTAAAGGACAATGAAAAGCTGCTTAAGGTTTTGTAGTATGAGCATTCAGCTTTGAACCGCAAAACAAATAAGAGTTAAGAGGAGATTGGTATGCTCGATAAGAAGACAAAAGAATTGATTGCGATGGAGGAACAAAAATGAACAGGAGAAAATTCATAACCAAAACGCTGGCGGTGGGAACTGCTGTTTCAATTTCATCGACAACAGCCAACGCCGGGGACCGTAAGTCCATTAAGATTTTAGGCATTTCGTGCAGCCCGCGAAAGGGCAAGACCACGGCGATTGCTATCAAGGCCGCGCTTGATGCGGCCAAGAAAGTTGACAGTCGTATCGAGGTTGAGCTGATTGATTTGGGCGGCCTTGAAATCCCGGGCTTCTCCGGCAGTTCCAAACCGGCGGGCAGCGGAAAAACCACAGACGACTTCGACCGTATCCTGCCCAAGCTGCGAGAACCTAATGTTGGGGGGTGGATTATTGGCTCCCCTGTTTACTTCCGCAGTATGAGCGCCCTGTGTAAAGCGTTTCTGGAACGTTGTGCGGTTCTTCGCAAACCCAGGCTGTTTCTTGCCGATACGGTCTCCGGTGCTTTGGCCGTCGGGGCCTTTCGCAATGGAGGTCAGGAATTGGTTATCGACCAAATCCATAATATTTTACTCTGCCATGAAATGGTGATTGTCGGAGGCAAACCCGGGGCGCATCAGGGCGCAACCCTATGGAACGCTTACAAAGATGACATCACAAAAGATGAATTTGGTATGGACACCGCCGGAAAACTCGGAATTCGCGTGGCGGAGGCTGCTCTTCGACTTGCGTCCAAGAAGACTTGAATCAACCGGCTTCGGACAATGAAGAGTCGCAAAAGGTCTTGTAGTTTGTGGATTTTGTTATGAGCCTCAAAGAGAATTGGAAAAAAGTAATAATTATTGTTGCGGTATTTCTCGGATGCTATTATCTGCCAGTCGGGAGTGTTCGTTTTGATAATGCAATAACCGAATCGCTGCATCTGGTTAAGTGGTACGCCCGTGAGCATGTTTTATTGTGTCTGGTGCCTGCCTTTTTTATTGCCGGCGCCATTTCGATTTTCGTCAGCCAGGTCTCGGTAATGAAATATCTCGGTGCAAAGGCAAACAAAGTTCTTGCTTATGCCGTTGCATCGGTTTCAGGTTCTATTCTTGCGGTTTGTTCCTGTACGGTTTTGCCGTTGTTTGCGGGTATTTACAAGATGGGAGCGGGTCTGGGCCCAGCCGCTACTTTTCTTTACTCCGGGCCAGCCATCAATGTTCTGGCGATAATCCTGACCGCCCGGGTCCTCGGGCTTGAAATCGGTATTGCCCGGGCAGTCGGTGCAATTGTTTTCAGTGTTGTCATCGGCCTCTCCATGCACTTGATTTTTCGCAAAGAAGAGCTTGAAAAGGCCGATAGTCAAATGGCCATGCCCGAGCCTCAGGTCAACCGGCCGTTGTGGAAAAACGCGCTGTATTTCGCTTCGATGGTTGGGATACTTGTCTTTGCCAACTGGGCTCGCAGCGGAGACATCAGGGCCGTATTCCTGTGCTGTCCGGGAGGCTTGACCACCTACAGGGTCGAAGGTACATTACTGAGCCAAACAGAAGAAACTGTTACCTTTCTGGATACCTCCGGAAAAACACATGAAATACCTGCAGAGCTTCTTCAGGGCCTCCAGGATGTCCGGAAGAACAAACTTTATGAGTTGATATTCAGGATTCGCTGGATTCTGGTGCTATTTCTTCTGGCAGCTTTCGGAGTAATGTTATTATTGTGGTTTACTAATGAGGAGCTGCGCCGGTGGTTTGGGGCATCCTGGGATTTTGCTGTGCAGATACTGCCTTTGCTGCTGGCCGGCGTTTTGATAGCGGGGTTCCTACTGGGCAGACCCGGACCCGGACACGAAGGCATCTTTCCTGCTAAGTGGGTTAATGCGGCGGTTGGGGGCAACTCAGTCTGGGCTAATCTGTTTGCCTCTATTGCCGGGGCTTTCATGTATTTCGCCACCCTTACCGAGATTCCTATCTTACAGGGTCTTATGGGGGCGGGGATGGGAAAGGGCCCCGCACTGGCACTTCTTCTGGCGGGCCCTGCTTTGTCTTTGCCGAATATGCTGGTAATTCGCTCGGTTATGGGAACCCGCAAGACCATTGTTTTCGTTATGCTTGTCATTATTATGGCGACAATTTCAGGAATAATTTTTGGTGTAATTTCCGAAGGTTTAGTTTCAGTATGACAAATGATGTAGTCACAAATTCGAATGGAGAAAATACCGGCAAGGAAAAGAATCTTCATTTTTTTGAAAAATATCTGACTCTGTGGGTGCTTTTATGCATAGCCGCCGGCATGATTCCGCACTGTACCGGTCGAAACCAAATGAAACAGAAAAAGTGTTATTTGACTTTGTTAAAAGGGATATAACGATGAAAAAGATACAGATTCTCGGCACGGGATGTCCCAAGTGTAAGAAGCTGGCGGAAAACGCCGAGGCGGCCGCAAAAGACCTTGGCATCGAATACGATATTGAGAAGGTCACAAATATCAACGAGATTATGAAGTTCGGTGCAATGATGACACCGGCCCTGTCGGTGGACGGTGAGGTTAAAGTGGTCGGCAAAGTATCATCACCGGATGAAATCAAGGGAATGCTTGCATAGACTCAGGCTAAGTGAGCAAGGATTAAGAAAGGTGGTCAGATATGAATAAGGTGGGAAAAATAGTAACTGTTATCTTTCTAATTGTTGCCGTGGTTATTGTTGTTGTTGTCAAGCAGAACCATAAGGCAAATTCCGGAGCAGTTGTCGATGAGGGGCCTATTAAAGGTGTTGCAGGTCTTAAAGTCGGGGGGCCGGAGACTGCCAAGGGCGATACTTCAAAAGGTTTACCACGAATGGTGGATCTGGGTGCAGATAAGTGCATCCCGTGCAAAATGATGGCTCCTATACTTGAGGAATTAAAGAGCGAATATGATGGCAGGCTAATAGTAGAGTTTATCGATGTCTGGAAAAACCCGGATGAAGCTCCAAAGTATGGTATTAAGCTTATACCAACACAAATATTCTTCGATGCCTCAGGCAAAGAACTATTCAGGCATGAAGGCTTCATTTCCAAAGAGGACATTCTGTCTAAATGGAAAGAATCGGGTGTAGAGTTATCTGTGGTGAGCATGCCATCTTTCGAGAGGTTGGAGCCGGCCCAGGTTGATAAGAGAGGCAAAGAAAATATCTGCTATATGTGCGATGGTGATATCGGACCCGGGACACTTGTAACTGTTAGCACGGAAAAAGGGCCGGTCCGGCTATGCAGTCCACATTGCTATTTCATCATGTATTCGTGCCTGACAGAGGACAAGACGGGTTTTGAGAAAAAGGTCTCGTTGACGGATTGGGCAACGGGCGAACCCGTTGCCGCTTCGGAGGCGATGTATCTTTATGGTCTCGATGGTCGGACAGGGCGACCAATCATCAAAGCTTTCACCGATAAGATACGGCCCGACCAGGCGGCTTCCGGCGGGATCGTTATCAATTGGCAAGCCCTGCAGGACAAGGAATTAACCAATCGCTGCGGATTTTGTGATCGGTCCTGTTATCCGCAGGATGCGGCTGCAGTTATCGCCGGAGGGATACATACCTACGGATGCTGTTCGCATTGTGCACTGGGTGTAGCTGCCCGTACCGGGCTGGATATTGAAGTGCATGAGCGGGACCGGTTAAACGGCGAACCGATTACCGTCAGGACACTGAACGGCAAGGTGGCCTCGTTGGAACCGCCGACTGCAATAGCCTGGTTTGGCCAGCGAAAAAAGCCAGACGGTACATTGGGCTCCGCGGGCTGTTTCCACCAAGGCTTTTTTGTTACTTTAGAGAACCTTAAGAAATGGGTTGACCGTAATCCGCATGAAACAGGCAGGATGATTACGATTCATCAGGCGCTGGCGAATAAAATGAAACTCTCGCCGGAACAAATCCAGAAAGCCTGCAAGATTGGTGAATGTGTCCCGAAATGATATTTTTTGAGTCTGTGCTTATTGTAAGCGGAGTCGAATATATGGAGAACGAAAGTGAAAAGCTTAGATATTTTCACTGTTATATCTCTATATTTATTGGTATTGGTGGTCAAATAGCGGATGGAAAAACTTTTTACAACGCTGACACATGCTGTTGAGGGAATGCCGGCAATAGCATTGACTGCCGCTTTTGCATGGGGTATTCTAAGCATACTGCTCAGTCCGTGCCACCTGGCAAGCATTCCTCTTATCGTAGGTTTCATAGACGGACAGGGTCGTATCTCAACCAAACGGGCATTTATCATTTCGAGTCTTTTTGCTGTTGGTATTTTAATTACAATAGGTGCTATAGGAGCTGTTACCGCTACCCTCGGCAGAATGATGGGGGACATCGGCCGGTACGGCAACTACTTTGTTGCTCTGGTATTCTTTGCTGTCGGCCTGCATCTTCTGGGTGTAATACCTATGCCGTGGAGCGGGCCCGACAAGGTTGGTTTAAAACGCAAAGGAATGCTCGGAGCGTTTATTCTCGGGCTGGTATTCGGTATTGCCCTGGGGCCCTGCACCTTTGCATATATGGCGCCTATGCTGGGGATTACCTTCAAATTAGCCGCGACAAATCTTGTATATGGAGTATTCCTGCTTGTAGTTTACGGTCTTGGACACTGCTCTGTTATCATTCTGGCGGGGACGTGCAGCGAACTCGTTCAGCGTTATATGAACTGGAATGAGAAATCCAGAGGCACGGTAATCCTTAAGAAAATCTGCGGTGTCCTTGTTCTGACAGGCGGCCTTTACCTGATTTATATTACCAAATAACGGTGTCTATTCCTTCTGCATATTCATTGTTGACATTTCGAGCACAGCCGGTGTATAGTATCGAACAATGGATAGTAGATAGCGGATAGGGATGAAGATATATACGCTATATGCTAAACGCTATAGGAGTCAATAAGATGGACCCGGCAATTTTCAAAGCATACGATATAAGGGGTATATATCCCGACCAGATCGACGAGGAAGGTGCATGGAAGGTGGGATGTGCCGCTGCGAGGTTCCTGCGGTCGCTGCTTAGCGGTTATGAGCGGGGCCAGGCAAAGGCCCAGTCTTTGTGTGTCGGTCGCGACATGAGAACTCACAGCGAGACTCTTACAAAGGCCCTTATTAAAGGAATGAACTCCACCGGTACCAACGTGATAGATATAGGGATGATTGATACGCCGCAGATGTATTTTGCAATCAATCATTTTGGCACCTGTGGCGGTGTTCAGGTTACCGCTTCCCATAACCAGGCAAAGTATAACGGCTTTAAGATATCGGGTCTGCACGCCAAGCCGGTTGGCGCCGATACAGGCTTGAAGGACATAAAACATGTAGCAATGGCTTTACTTCATACCAGGGGCACAGCTACCGGTTCGGTAAAGAAACATGACCTGACCCCGCAATACAGAAATCACGTACTGAAATTTCTCAGACCGAATATAAAAAAGATAAAGGTTGCTGTTGACGCCTTTAATGGAATGGCGGGCAAGATGGTCCCGGCCCTTTTCAGCAACCTGCCTGTAGAAATTGTCCCCCTTAACTTCGAGCACAGGGGAAAATTTAAACATGACCCCAATCCGCTCGTTAGAAAATATCTGGCTGAGGTGAAAAAAGCAGTAAAGCAGAAGAAATGTGATTTCGGCGTTTGTTTCGACGGCGACGCCGACAGATTGATGATGGTTGATGAAAAAGGCAGACCTATCAGTTGTGATTTGCTTACCGCTATGATGGTGCCGTATTTTTTAGAGAAAAAGCCCAAATCCGTTGTTGTTTATGATTTACGCAGCAGCAGGGTTGTTAGGGAAGAGATTCTCAAGTACGGCGGAACCCCGCGAAGAGAAAGGGTCGGTCATGCTTTTATGAAAAAGGCCATGCGGGATTCGCACGCTGTATTCGGAGGCGAGCTTTCCGGGCACTTCTACTATTCGGACAACTACTATACCGATTCGGCCATGATTACACTCGTCCATGTGATGAATATCGTCAGTAAAGCCGGCGTCCCGATTAGCGAGCTTATCGAGCCGCTGCGAAGATACTCCTGCAGCGGCGAATTAAACTTCGAAATAGAGGATAAGTATGCGAAAATGAATGAGATTGCAAAAAGATACAGCGACGGCCGGGTTGACCACCTGGATGGAGTGACTGTCGGATATAAGGACTGGTGGTTTAATTGTCGCCCGAGCAACACCGAGCCGCTGCTGCGACTGATTGTTGAGGCTGAAAGTAAAGAGCTGCTCGAAGAAAAACTGTCCGAAATTACCGAACATTTCGGTAAGCCGGTATGATTTGTCTGCTTCGCCTCTTACATCTTGAACTCCTGCGCCTGATTTCAAAGAGGTGATAGCTTTTTGAAGAGATAGCGAGAAAAACAATTATGCAAATGCACACAAAAACATATCAAACGCTGAACGGTATGGTTGAAGGCGTACAAACCAAATGGGCCGGATTCAATATTCTGCTTGTGACCGGCTCCAAAGGTTTCCTGGCTTGTCCTGCCATTGATGTGGATGCCTGTGAAGGATACGGTGTCGCGGCGGCAATAGTGGAAAGCACGCCGGACAATCCTATCGGCACACTGGAACGTTTCCCTGACCGTAAAGTTACAAAGGCAAACGAGAAAGCACAGGAACTGGGTATCAAAGCGGGTATGGCGGTCGGCGATGCCTTTGCCCTTATTGCATAAGCTCATTACATATTTGAAAATATATTATAAAAAACAGGAGATGATTATGAAAAGAAATAGACTTTCTCGCCGCCGGTTTATTGCCGGTGCCGGCGCTGCCCTAAGCGCAGCTATTACCACCGGTCCCGTTACAGCAGCTCATGGCGCAAGTACAACATCCTCGAATAGCACAGCGCCGTTTAGCTACTGTTTCAATACAAGCACTATTCGCGGGCAAAATCTGAGCTTGGACAAAGAAATCGAGATTACCGCAAAAGCAGGCTACCATTCTATTGAGCCCTGGGTCAATAAAATACACGATTATGCAAAAAGCGGCGGCAGTCTCACAGAACTTCGCAGACGTATCAGCGATCTCGGGCTGACTGTCGAAAGTGCTATTTCCTTTTCCCGGTGGATTGTGGATGATGATGCAGTGCGCAGCGAAGCTCTGGAGCAAAATAAGCGGGACATGGACGTCCTGTCACGGATTGGCGGCAAGCGCATCGCGGCCCCGCCGGCCGGTGCCACAAGACAAGCAGGGCTCGACCTTATGAAGGCGGCCCAGCGGTACAGGGTACTGTTGGAACTCGGAGACAAAATGGGCGTTGTGCCGCAGGTTGAGGTATGGGGCTCTTCGAAGAACCTGCACCGATTGGGCCAGGCGATGTTCGTAGTGATTGAGAGCGGCCACCCGAAGGCCTGTCTGTTGCCGGATGTTTATCACATCTACAAGGGCGGCTCTGATTTTAACGGATTCAAAATGCTCAGCCACAAAGCCATCCAGGTCTTCCATTTAAATGACTATCCCGCCGACCCGCCGCGAGAGACGATAAGCGACCGTGACCGTGTCTATCCCGGTGACGGCATTGCACCGCTGAGTCAGATTCTGCAGGACCTGCACGCTAACAATAACCGAGCCGTGCTTTCCCTGGAACTGTTCAACCCGACCTACTGGAAGCAGGAACCACTGGAGGTGGCAAAGACGGGCCTTGCTAAAATGAAAGCCGCGGTAAATAAAGCATTAGGCACCGGCTAAGTTATTAAAATTTAATTTTTTGGCGATTACAGAGTAAAATTCTATTGCTCAGAGCGCACTTGCGGAAAGAGAGGAAAAATATGAGAACCAACAGAAAGATGAATCTTAAAGTTGTGATGGTGATATGTCTTTTGGCCGGATTAACGGCGAATTCTTCAGCCAAACTAAACCCCCGGCAGCAATCTCTCAAAGGTGTTCAAGCAATGACTGTTGATGTGGTTTGTTCTCAGGACGTAAAAGACACAGACTTGAAGCAGCAGGACATTCGAGAAAATATTGTCAAACAGCTCGAACAGGCCGGCATTAAGATTATGCCCGTACAGCTCTGGCAGACGGTGCCCGGCCGTTGCCGACTAAAAGTGTTAATCAAAGTTTACAGGCCGTCTGACCTGAAAACATTCATTTACAATCTAAAGGTTTGTTTCGTTCAGACAGTGGCTCTGGAAAGGATTCCTGAAGCGAAAATTGATGTTGTTACATGGGAGCTTGCTTGGCTCGCTCACGGTTCCAAGAACAGGCTTACCGAAACAGTACCGAAAAATCTGAAAATCATGACCGATAATTTTATCAGAGATTACCACTTGGCCAATACGCAGGATGGTGAGTTATCCGGTAATTCTGAAAGCAATATTGTTTCAGTGACAGCTCCAAAAGGGCAAGTCCGTTCCGGCGTTGCAGCCCGATACAAATATGTATCGTCAAAGAACAGCCAGGTCTTCCACAGACCACAATGTCGTTCGGTAAAAAGAATCAAACCTGAAAACCTCGTAGGTTACAACAGTAAAGACGAAGCGATACAGGCCGGCAAAAGGCCCTGCAAAGTTTGCAAACCATAGATGAGACTTCAGTTTATAACATGTAAAATAATGCAGAGGGAAGCGTATTATTGCGCCGCCCGCTCGAAGAATGTTGTTGATGTGGTTTTGATGGAACAGGGCCTGCATGATGAGCCCCAAAGGCTTCGCACCGAAGTCCAGAAAGCTCTCGATAATACCCTTGACATTCAGAAACGCCCCTATGATGCTTCACTGCTCGGCTATGGTCTTTGCAGTAACGGCATTGTAGGATTGTCGGCCAAAATCCTCATTGTTGTCCCGCGGGGCCATGATTGCATTACGCTTCTGCTTGGCTCGAAAGACAAATACCAGGAGTACTTCGACTCCCACCGTGGTGTCTATTGGTATAGCCCCGGCTGGATAGAGTCGGGCAAGCAGCCCGGCAAAGAGCGATATGAAAAATTGCTCGAAGAGTATAAGGAAAAATACGGTGATGATAACGCTCAATATCTCATGGAAGTCGAGCAAAACTGGATAAAGGAGTACAATTGGGCCACCTTTATCGATTGGGGGCTTACCGATTCCAGTGAGTATAAAAATTACACCAAACACTGCGCCGAATTTCTTCACTGGAACTACGGCGAGCTAAAGGGCAGCCCCTCCCTTATGCAAAAGCTCATTGACGGCGACTGGCCCGAAAGCGAGTTCCTGGTTGTAAAACCCGGCCAAAAAATTACCGAAGACCTGACTAACAACGGAATAATGAAAGCCGAATAGAAACAAAAACCTTCTCAGGATATTTTATGCATTTGTTTACAATTATAGTTATAGCCGTTGGCCTTGCGATAGACGCCTTCGCGGTCTCTATTGTCAGCGGCAGCGCATACAGGCAGCTGCATGTAAAGCACGCCTTGCGAATGGCCCTTTTCTTCGGTGGTTTTCAGGCGGTTATGCCGTTGATAGGTTTTTTGGCCGGCTTAAGTGTGAAGCAATACATAGAAATTTATGACCATTGGATTGCCTTTGGCCTTTTAAGTGCGGTCGGCGGTAAAATGATTTATGAATCGTTCAAGATAAAATCGATCGAAGAAAAATTCGACCCGTCGAATATATATGTTTTGCTCGTTCTGTCCATTGCGACCAGTATAGATGCCCTGGCGATTGGCATTACGCTTTCATTTATCACCAGCTCGATTATAGCTGCGGTGATAATAATAGGCCTCGTAACCTTTGTGTTGTCATATCTTGGTGTTTGCATAGGGGAAAAATTCGGGCACTTTTTCGAAAACAAAATCGAAGCCGTCGGCGGACTCGTACTTATTGCTCTTGGTATAAAAATATTGATTGAGCATTTGCTTTTCTAAGCACTTCTTGCAGTCGAGAGAAAAAACGATATAATCAGCGTACTGTTTTATCAGGCAGTACCATTGTAAAATGGCAGGCTGTTCTGTTTAATCGCAAATGGTGGTTTGTATGGCTTCTAAAGTATATTTTATTAAAGCATCTGTTAATGACGGCGAGCAGGTGATTTCCGAAAAGGCACGAAAACTCTTTAAGGCGGGCTCTTTTGCAGAATGCTTTAAGGAAAACGATTGTACGGCGGTTAAGGTTCACGTTGGTGAAGCCGGCAACAATACATACACAAAGGCTCCGTGCCTCAGGGGCCTTGTGGATGAGCTGCGTGCTTTGAAAACAAAACCATTCGTAACCGACACGACCACCTTATATCTCGGGCGAAGACACAATGCAATCGACCATGCAGTATTGGCTGCCGAACATGGCTTTTGTCTGGATGGATTGGGAATACCTTTTATCGCGCCCGATGGTTTGTTCGGAACAAGTGAAACTCCGGTTGAAATAGACGGCGAAATAGATAAGCAGGTTTTCATTGCCTCCGGTATCGTTCGATGCCAGTCACTCCTTTCGGTGGCCCATTTGACCGGCCACGTTGCGGCCTGCCTCGGAGCCACGCTCAAGACTTTGGGGATGGGTTGTGCGAGCAAAAAGGGCAAGATGAAACAGCACGCCGCCCTTAACCTCGGTATCGGTGACGATTGTACCCGATGCGGCGTATGTTATGAGCATTGTCCCGCCGATGCAATTACACTTGACGAAGTCAAGGCTCACATAGACGAAGATAAGTGCATAGGCTGTGCCGAATGTATGGCTGCGTGCAGGTTCGGTGCCGTCATATGCAAATGGGGTGAAGAAGACGAGGTATTACAAAAGAGCATTGCTGAACACGCATTGGGAGTAATTAAAGGCAAAGAAGACAGGGCTGCGTTTTTCAACTTTTTAATGTCGGTTACGAAAGATTGCGATTGTTTCGACAAGCCGGATATGGAAAGAATAGTCGATGATATCGGCATAGCCGCATCGACAGACCCTGTGGCCCTCGATAAGGCAACGCTGGATTTGACGGAAAAAAAAGCAGGCAGGAAACTTGCAGAACTCCTGGGAAATGATAAACTTGACCCTCGCTACCAAATCGAACACGCCGAGCGCATCGGCCTGGGAAGCAGCAGTTATGAGCTTATAGAAGTTAATTAGCGATTGTAAAATTGAAGGACCTGGTATGTCTCTGGGGCAAATAATAAGAAAAAAACGCGAGCAGTTAAAGCTGACCCTCGATGAAGTCAGTAATCGCATCGGTTTTTCCAAGCCGTACCTGTCAACCATCGAAACCAGCAAGGTAAAGAACCCCCCAAGTGACGAGCTGCTTACCAAGCTTGAAAAGATACTTGAGTTCGAATCGGGCCTGCTGCTGCACATTGCTCATATAGAGGGTCTGCCTGCCGATGTTCGCCATGAATATGAATCCTCGGAGGCTGAAAATAAGAAATGGCGTCAAATTGCCAAAAACCTTATTGATACAAAAGCTGATGCAAGCCGGCTCACCGAGCTTCTTGCTGAAAGTGACTTGAACGTCGAGCAGGACAAAGTACCTCTGGCGGCCGGCCGGCTGGTGCCCGTGATAAACAAAGTTTCAGCCGGCTACCCGACCGATTTCAACGACCTGGACTATCCTGTGGGAATAGCCGATGATTACATTCGCTGCCCGGACCTGCACGACCCCAATACATTTGCCGTCCGGGTTGTCGGCGATTCTATGGAGCCGAAATTCCGCGAAGGTGATATAGTGATATTCTCACCTGCCGCCGAGGTGCATAACGGCGACGACTGCTTTGTCCGTTTTGCTATGCCGCACGAAACGACCTTCAAGAGGGCGTTCTTCGAGTCTGATAACAAAGTTCGTCTTCAGCCGAGAAACGAAAAATATTCTCCAACAATCGTTGACGGAAAACGCATCAATGGCCTCTACCGGGCCGTAGTCAAATACGAGAAGCTGTAAATATAAAACCGGCTTTCTCTCGTCCTGAATCTTCGTTATTCCACAACAAACCAGGTAATACTCCTGGGGGCTATGTCAATTGGGATTTTAACGTTATATCCGCGGTCAAGTTCGAACTTGCTGCTCTTGCCCCACTGCCGGCGGATACTTGCCGTTTTGGTAAGTCCCGTATAATACAAGGGAAGTTTCAATTGTTTTCTGACTGCCTGCTCCAGCGGATTATAGACCATTGCCATGCCTTTTATTTTCAGTTGCGGATTGACGTGCAGTATGCAGTCAACGTCGCGCCCGTCGGGCCTGCGCAGATGAATAATGTCCGAGTCGAGTATATCCCGGTACTCTTTATAAAAGTCCACCCATTTTTTCACAAGCATTTTCGTTTCATCGGTGTCGTACAAACGCGGCCCGCGGTAGCAGGCCTGAACCCCTGAGCAGAAATTCTGCGCAAGATGCGCGCCGTAAGCATCGAGGTGCTCCGAGAGCGGTTCGAGCGTGGCTGCTGCCCCGCCGCCATGGTACTGGACCAGCGGCACGAACATCCAGCCCATACTTGGTGTTTTCTTCCAGGTACCGTCAAATATGTTCTGCCGGCCGAGAATAATCTGCCTTTCCCGGGGCAGCGACCAGTTGGTCTCTCGGTAGCCCATGGCACTTTTATTCGAACCGTTCAGAAAATACCAGTCCGGAACGTTCAGATAAACGCCCCTGCTGCGGCACCACTTATAGAAATTGGTAATCTTTTTCCATTGTTTCCATTGCGAATCGTTAAGCCCCCGATGCCCCGGATGGTTTGTCGATGCGCAGACGTCACCGGGATAAGACCCATCGTGTTCGAGCAAATCCAGACCTGTTTGCTCGATGAAGATTTTGATTTTTCTAAAATACTCTTCGCCCCATTTGCCGCACAGGCAGGGCGAGTTATTGAAAATAGCGCCGCCGGTTTTGCCCGTCTCGGGATTGATTACGTCATGCTCATCGCTTATCCTGCGGCTTGCCAAAAGTGAATATCCGCCGAGTTCGACATTTTTGCTGTGAGCGTAATCGACTAATCCTTTTATCTGCGCCATATACTCCGGCTTAGTGTTTTCCATATTAAAACCGCTGCCGAATGTCATTATCACCATCTCGAATCCGACCTGGGCACACTGGTCGATTGCCAGCCGCACGGCTTTTGGATTTGCATGACGAACATGCATTATGATCGGATTTTCCGTGGCCCACGGTGCGATTGTTCGGTACATCTTTCGAATCGCCAAACCCTTGCGTTCACGTTCGGTGCTGTCGTGGATTAACTCAAATGTTCGAAATGATTCGAATGTTTTACCCGTCTCGATAATCACATCCGGTCCGATTGGCGGTCGGCTTTCCAACATCAGCGGTGTCTTTCGCAGATAGTTAATCTGTGTGCGGTACTGCGGGTCAACGACCCAATAGGTTGTTTTATTTGCACTTTTCGGGTCTCCCCCGTGAAAAGCATAATCGCTGTCGATGTGAATATTCGGATACTCCCACTGGGCCGGCTGTTCCACCATCGACTCATACTCTACCGCTGCGAGAATCTCGCTGATAAACGTATTGAGCCTGACCGGCCCATCGCTGCTGTTGTAAATTGTCAACCACTTTGCTAATAAAGGAATGCCCCGGTACATTTCATAATGTATCGAAAGCCTCAGACCTTTGAGTTTGTCGTCGGGCGGATTGAAATGAAGAGTCAGCATCTTACCGGCCGGCGGCCATGTTGTGCTTGACGAATAACGCTTGCGGTTCCAGTCGAAACGCTCTTCTATCCTGCCGGCTTTGAAGCTCTTGAACACAAAGGCATCCGGATTGCCGCTCAGAGAATCAATCCATTTGGGCAGTAGATATGCGTATTCGACCTGCCCCTGCAGGCCGCCCACTTCATACTTTTGTCCATCGAGCTCGACTATCGCCTCCGGCTTGACTCCGCGGATGACGGATTCGCCTTTCATCAGGTTATCATAGGCGATGGTAGCCGCATTGGGTGCCAGGCGAAATGTCCGGCTGATTAGTCCGTTGCTCAGAACAATTTCCCTGCCGTCGAGCCGTTTTTCAATCTTCACGGGTTCCTTAATTTGTGTTACGAGCCAGTCTGCCTCGATTGTTTTGCCACAGAGAGCACCTGCGATGAATAAAACCATTACCGTTATGATTACAGATTGCTTTTTTTTAAGCATTACTTGTTTCCTTACTTTCCTTTAGCTCTTGAGCAGCATTAGTTAGATGACATTCTGACCGACGACGGCTAAAACTAACGCAAATACTTTTGAAGCACCGGCGTCTTTCAGCGTTTTCGCACACTCGTTCAGCGTTGCACCGGTTGTTTTAATATCATCAATAAGACAAATCTTTCGATTTGTGAAATTATGTCCGAAACGGACAGCAAAGGCGCCGGCGACGTTTTTTGCTCGTGCAGTAGGACTCGACATTGACAGTTGCAATTTAGTTCGGCGGGTTCGAACAAGGTCGGTTTTGATTTTGGCTGTGGGATGCTTTAATTTCCTTGCTAAAAGATGTGATTGATTGTAGCCGCGGGCTAATCGTCTGGACCAGTGCAGTGGTACGGGAACGAAAAGTTCTATATCGTGATAAAAGCCGCTCCCTTCCAAAGCTGAATTGCCCAAAAATCCTACTGTCGAATCCAGCTCTGTCCGGCCGTTTTTAAGGGCCAATATGATTTGCTGCAGTGCCTCTCGATAAACTCCGCTGCGAGCAATACTGTCGAAATGAAATTCTTTACCCTGACAATTTGGACATGCGCCTTGAAGTATAGCAAATTTGCCGGCGTCCCGGCCGCAGCGCCTGCAATAATCGCCGCCCGTGCACGCCAGAAGCTGGGCCCAGCACTTTTGGCACAGGTCTTTATCGGTTTCGCAGATACTTTCACCGCAATTAATACATACTGCCGGCCAAAAAAGCTGGTTTAAGCTCTGCAACGTAAAAGTAAAAGCTTGTTTTGGCTTTGTCGTGTCCACGCCGCCAATTATATAGACAGAAACCTGGTTTAACCACTGAGAAACTATGAAAGTAGGCCTGTTAATCACTAATCTTAAGCTGATTAAAGCAGAATATAAGCAGCAATGAATATGTATTAAGTAATGCTTATGTAAAAACTGTTTAAAAAGATAATAATATAAAGTTCAGTATTTCGTAAACCCTTTATTAACAATAACCTATATTACTTTACCTCGTGTTGATTGAGGCGTTTTTCTGCTTCCGGCTTGACTAATGGACTTTTAACCGTTATAATTGTCATAGTTGCGTTAGTGTATGGCAAGAACAATAAAAACAACCGGAAAGAAACGAAAGAAAAAATCCTCTAAGGTTGCCAGTGTCAAGAGCAAAAAGGCTTTTAAGACCTATCAACAGGCCCTTGACTACCTTTTTGAAAGGACTGATTACGAAAAGCAGGAGCGCCTGCGCTATAACGTCACAACATTCAACCTCAACAGGATGCAACAACTGCTCTCACTGCTGGGCAATCCACAAAAAAAAATCCATACAGTCCATATAGGCGGTACAAAAGGAAAGGGCTCAACGGCTACGATGTTGGCCAGGATGCTCGAAGCAAATGGCTATAAAGTTGGATTATACACGTCGCCCCACGTAGTACACCTGCATGAGCGGATTACGATTAATTCAACAATGATTAGCGACTCGGAAATGTGCGGCCTGCTGAACCGAGTTTATGCCCCCATTGAGAAGATGTCAAAGACCGACCAGCCGACTTTCTTCGAGATTATGACGGCTTTGGCGTTTATGTATTTTCTCGATAAAGAGGTTGATATTGCCGTAATTGAAACCGGTCTTGGCGGAAGACTCGACAGCACAAACGTTATTAAGCCCAAAGTCATCGGAATAACCAGCTTGAGTATCGACCATCAGAACCTGCTTGGGGATACTATTGACAGCATCGCCAAAGAGAAAGCTGGAATTTTCAAGCGGGGTGTTCCCACTGTTACCGTTCAGCAGGAACCCTCGGCGATGCGAGTGCTAAGATCGCAGGCGACCGCCGTCAAGGCGCCTTTGAGCGTAACAGGCAGTGATATCGATTTTTCGCAGCGTTTTGAAACCTCGCGTGAGCACGGCCCGCACACAAGAATCTGCCTGACAACGCCGACAAGTAAATTTGAGCATCTCAGAGTGCCCCTGCACGGCAGACATCAGGCAATCAATTGCGGCCTTGCTTTAGCAATGCTGGATAAACTAAAATCAGCCGGCTACAAGATAGACAACGATAAAGCCGCTGAGGGTCTTTGCAAGGTCTCACTGGCGGGCCGAATGGAGATGATTTGGGATGACCCGAGAATTATGATTGATGCCGCTCACAATGCCGCAAGCATTCAGGCCCTGATTCACGCAGTAGGCCAGAATATTCCTTATGATTCTATGGTTGTAATCTTCGGCTGCAACTCTGACAAGGACGTCAGAGGAATGCTCTATAAATTACAATACGGCGCTGATAAGGTGATTTTCACACGCAGCAATTCGCCCAAAGCGGTCTCGCCGGAAGATTTGGCTGAGATGTACACCGAGATATGCGGAAAGATGTATCAGACCGCCGCCAGCCTGGGCCAGGCACTGCAACTTGCCAGAAGTGCAGTCAGCAAAGAAGACCTGATTTGTATTACCGGTAGTTTTTATCTCATCGGCCAGGCAAAAATGCGCTTCCAGGGAAATTAATACTGCACTTAATAACTTCAGCGTCTATACCTTCATTTCCTCAAAAAAGCCGCTTCTTCCTTTTTCCACATCTCGATTTTCGGTTTGCAATAGAAGGGAATCTGGGTTATAAAATCTTTTCTTCAGAATTAAACATTTGTTATAAGGAGTTGACGATGGCGGAAATAAAAAAATATATCGCCGTTGACCTCGGCGCCGAGAGTGGCAGAGTAATGCTTGGTTCGGTTTCCACGCGGAAACTCGTTCTCGAGGAAATACATCGTTTCAGTAACGGGCCCATCGAAGATAACGGTTCTCTGCGCTGGGATTTTAACAAACTATTGTCTGAGATTAAATCCGGTATAGCCAAGGCGGCAAAAGCAGCCGGCACTCAGGTCTGGGGTATAGGTGTCGATAGCTGGGGTGTAGATTTTGGCCTGCTCGACGTAGATGGCAGACTGATTGAAAATCCTTATCATTATCGCGACAGCCAGACCAATGGGATGAGGGAAAAGGCGTTTGAGATGATAAGCAAACGCGACATTTATGAAAACACCGGCATTCAGTTTATGCAGCTAAACAGCGTTTATCAACTGCTCGCAATGCGTCTCAATAATTCGATTGCACTGGCCACAGCTACGAAATTGATTTTCATTGCCGATTTGGTCTCCTACTTTTTGTGCGGCAAGATTTACGCCGAATACACCCTTGCAAGCACCTCACAATTTATGGATATGAGGACAGGCAAATGGTCCGGACAGGTCCTGGAAAAATTGTCTCTACCGATTGGCATCATGCCCAGAATCGTCCGGCCCGGAACTGTTGTTGGCCAGTTGTCTGCCAGGATAGGAATAGAGCTTGGCTGCGGCCCTGTTCCGGTTATTGCCATCGGCTCGCACGATACCGCTTCAGCCGTGGTTGCCGTGCCTGCCGCCGGAGATGCCAACTGGGCATATCTCTCGTCCGGAACCTGGTCCCTTATGGGCGTTGAAGTGCCCGGTGCAATTGTCAATGATAAGACCTTTGGGTATGAGTTTACGAATGAGGGCGGAGTTGACAACACAATTCGACTTCTCAAAAACATAATGGGACTGTGGCTGATGCAGGAATGCAGAAGACAGTGGCAGCGGGATGGAACAGACCTGTCCTATACGGACATGGCGGCCCTTGCCGATAAAACCGAACCGTTTACCAAGCACATTGAAGTTGATGACGGCAGATTCCTTGCACCCGGAGACATGCCGAAAAGAATCAATGATTACCTTACCGAGACGGGCCAAAGCCCAATCGACGACAAGGGGCAAATGATAAGAACAATACTGGAAAGCCTCGTAATTAAGTATCGCTCCGTAATGGAAGCTTTAGAAGATGCTTCCGGAAATACGATCGAGATACTGCATATTGTCGGCGGCGGCATACAGAACGAATTGCTTTGCCAATTCACAGCCAACGCCCTTGGCAAGAAGGTAATCACCGGCCCGATAGAGGCAACCGCCAGCGGTAATGTCCTTATGCAGGCAAGGGCAACCGGACAGATAAAATCCCTCGAACAGGCCAGAGAGATTGTCCGCGACTCGTTTAACCTTAAAGAATATCAGCCGCAGGATGTCTCTGGCTGGGACGAGCAATACAACAAAGTGCACAAGGCATAAGGACGCAAAGGAATTACCAACAACAGAAAGGCACATTTTGGTTGAAGAACTCGAACGTAAGCTGGATAGTTTCGACCCTGACGAAAGAAAGCAGGCATTGACCGCGCTTTACGAAAAAGCCGAGGCGGGTGAAATCGATTTGCCCGAACCAGGTACGGATGTTAATCTGCACTGTCATACATTTTTTTCTTACAACACTTACGGCTATTCTCCCAGCAAGTTTGCCTGGCTAGCCCGCAAGGCCGGATTGGCCGTTGCGGGCGTGGTGGATTTCGATGTGCTCGATGCTTTGGAGGAATTTCTTGCCGCCGCCCGAATGCTGGACCTCAAGGCCTGTGCCGGCCTGGAGTCACGGGTCTATGTGCCGGAATTTGCTAATCGGGTAATAAACTCACCCGGTGAGCCGGGCATCTCATACCACATGGGCGTTGGATATCCGAAAGCACAATTGCAGGGCGAGCAGAAACAGTTCCTGCTTAACCTTCGCCGGACCGCACAGCAGAGAAATCAGGACTTAATGGGGCGGGTAAATCAGCACCTAAAACCTGTGGAGCTGGATTACGAAAAAGACGTGCTTGTTTTAACACCGGGCGGCAACGCCACGGAAAGGCATATGTGTCTTGCCTATGCGCGTAAGGCACAGGAAATCTTCAGCGATGAAGGTAAGCTCGCGAAATTCTGGTCTGAGAAACTGGGTGTTGAGATGGAGCCGTCGGTATTGCCACAGGGCAGAAAATTGCTGGATGCAATTCGGGCGAAAACTATGAAACGTGGCGGTGTCGGATATGTACCGCCCGACAAAGGTTCCTTTCCGATGATGGCCGATACGAACCGGTTTATTCTGGCTTCCGGCGCGATACCGGTACATACATGGCTGGATGGCACCAGCCAGGGCGAAAAAGACATCGAAGAGCTTCTGGATGTGGCTATGAGCACGGGTGCGGCCGCAATAAACGTAATCCCCGACCGTAATTATACTCCCGGAGCCAAAAATGAAAAAACGGATAATCTATACCATGTGATTGAACTTGCCGAAAAGCGGCATCTGCCAGTTGTTGTCGGAACCGAGATGAACAGCCCCGGGCAGAAATTTGTGGACGACTATAAAACCGAAGAGCTTTCGCCGTTAGTGCCGGTATTTCTTAAAAGTGCCCACATTTTTTATGCCCACTCGGTGCTCCAGCAAAAATCCGGCCTTGGATACACAAGCGAATGGGCGAAGAAAAACTTTAATAACGTTGCGGACAAAAATAAATTCTTTGAAAAGCTCGGAAGCTCTTTGCAGCCTAAAAATGAAGATAAGCTTTGCAATCTAAGTGAGGATGTAACTGCTAAGGAAATATTAGAAAGAGTAACCTGTAACTGATGACAAAAAAACGAAAAAAGAAAAAGAAAAAACGCGCCGTAACAGATTTATCTAAAACACAATACGCCGTACAACTCGTGGGTCCGGATGAGCTTGTCCTTAATAAATCCAAAAAGGTTTTCGCTCCAGGCACTCATCAGATTCTTTGTCGTGTCGAGGCGGTTGGACTTTGTTTTTCCGACCTTAAATTACTGAAACAGTTTTCATCACATGTCCGTAAGAGCGAGGTAGTTTCGGGTATTGACCTTAAAATCCTCAAAGAGATACCGAGTTATGTCCCCGGCAAGACTCCGACGGTGCCCGGCCACGAAACGGTGGTCAGGATCGAGGCAATTGGTCGCGGCGTGAAAAATTTTAAGCCCGGTCAACGCTTCCTTGTACAAACCGATTACCGCTGGGTGCACACCGCAACTTCGAACGGGGCGTTCGGATACAATTTCGAAGGTGCTCTTGCAGAGTATGTGCTGATGGACGAAAGGATTATAACCTCACCGCAGGGCGACTCGATGCTTTTACCTGTCGGTGAGGAGCTTTCCGGCTCGGCTGTTGCCCTGGTGGAGCCCTGGGCGTGTGTTGAAGATGCCTACGTTTCTCCTGAACGTACAACTTTGAAAACCGATGGGCACACGCTCATCGTTGCTGATACCAAAGTAAACGCAGGTACTTTGAAAAAGCTTTTCAGTAAATATGGAAAACCTGCCCGAATGACCTGGCTTTCCGGAGCGCCAATTCCGGCTGGATTAAAGATTGCCACCGATAGAGCGACAAGCATATCGGTGCTTACCGATGCCGGCTATGATGACATAATCTATTTCGGATCTGATGCCAAGGTCGTAGAATTATTGTTTGCAAAAGTTGCTTTGAAGGGCATTCTTAATATTGTTCTTTGCGGCGGCAAATTCGGCAGAGATGTTGTTACTATGGTCGGGAGGGTTCACTATGGTGGCATTCGAATAGTGGGTACTACGGGTTCCGATCCGGCTGAGTCTATGAAGGTGATTCCCGATACCGACGAAATTCGCACCGGAGACAAAATTAATGTTGTCGGTGCGGGCGGTCCGATGGGCATGATGCACGTAATAAGGAACATCTGCCAGGGTGTTGAGGGCGTCAGCCTTTTTGCCTCTGACGTGGATGACAATCGCCTTGCTACACTAACAAAGATAGCCGCACCTTTGGCAAAGAAAAACGCTGTTACGTTCAGAACATTCAATCCCACTAAGGACAATGTTACTGAGGCATTTGACTACACTGCTTTGATGGCGCCGGTTCCGGCTTTGGTTGCCACCTCGGTGACTAATGCCGCCAGGGGCGGACTGATAAACATCTTCGCCGGTATCCCCGCCACCGTTACAGGCAAAATCGACCTTGATGCTTATATCGAAAAACAATTATATTACATCGGCACCAGCGGCTCGACTTTGGAAGATATGAAGCGAATGCTGGAAAAAGCCGAATCAGGCCTGCTCGACACCAATCTCAGCGTCGCCGCTGTTTCCGGGCTTGCCGGTGCTACCGACGGCATTCGCGCGGTCGAGAGCCGTTCGATAGCAGGCAAAATTGTCGTTTATCCTGCCTGTAAAGATTTACCCCTCGTGTCGCTTGATAAGATGAACGAAAAAATGCCGCAGGTCGCCGAGTGCTTAAATAACGGCCTGTGGACTAAAGAGGCCGAACAGAAACTGTTGGAACTTTATAAAAATTCTTAGAAGGGGGATAACCAGTCAGGAAAGACCAGCTTATCAGCCGGTAGTAACACTTGATCAATATCCAACAATTTAGCTCTTGCAGAGCGAAGTAAAAGTAAAGGTGATCCAACAGGATCAATAACTAAAACCATCAACTTAACTATATGAGGAAAGAATAATGAATGAAGAGAAACGTCCCGGTGGCTTGACTGCACTTGCAGTAATTAATTTCATTTTTTCCGGTTTGTATTTGTTTGGCCTTCTTGGCTGGATAATTATCTTCCTTGTAATCATTGGAATAATACCAACCGACCAAATGAATGAGATTCAAAAAACCCAGATGGAGGCCTTTCAAGAGCTGGGAATTCCTGTATTCATTTTCATCTTAACTCTTTCTCTTATATCCAGTGTGCTTTTACTCTTGTCCGGTATAGGTTATCTCAAACAGAAAAAGTTCCTGGGGCGGAACCTCGGCAATCTCTATGCCGTCATTGATATTATCAGCAGTGTTATTTCCGGAATAGTCTTAACGGCAGAGACAGGGGGAGGTTTTACCATCATGACCATGGTCGGCCTGATTTATCCGGTACTTACACTTATTCTGCTCAACACCACCTTTAAGGAGGACCTGACCAACTAAAGCAGGATTATTACCTCGCTATCTTTATAGTTGCCAGTCCAGGACAAATGAATCTGAAAACAATAAATATCGCCCACGTTCGCCTTATCAGTCTTTACTGGAGCCGGTATGCCGTACGAAGTGGGTCGGGTCTGGTCTATCTTATGATTGCGCTGGTCTTCGGTCTTTCCGTAGCCCATATAATAATCATGCCTGTCGAGCGATTAATGGCCCTGCAAAAAAAACAAATAGGCCAGGCAAACCCTCAGCTCATCAGGAAGACAATCATCGACATAGGCCAGCCGATTATCCAGTTTGTCCTGGGAATAAAATCATTTGAACAAGTCGCCAAAGAAGCTGCATCATCTCATCTGCCCCTTCCGAATGATACTTCAAAGTCGGCACAATCCGGAAATAACGCCGCTGGTTTTGACCCCTGGACGAATTTTCTTCTCGAGAAAAAGCCCGCCCTGTTATCGGCGGTTTTTCTTATACTGATATTCGGTATGCCCTTTGTGATTTCCTTTCTGGCTTTCAACCAAATCAGCGGTGATGTTCAGAACCATGGCCTGAGATACCTGCTTTTGAGAACCGAACGGGGCAACATCTTTTTCGGCCGCTTTATTGGTACCACCTTTTTTTCAACAGCCGTTATGGCAATTATCGTCGCTACTATTACCTTTTATCTCGGCATGAAGATCAGAATCTACCCCGCTTCTGACCTGGCAATTTGGGCTGTCCAGGGCTTTCTGGCCCTGGCGATTCTTATGGTGCCCTACATCGCTGTTTGTTCGCTGATTTCCGCATCAGTAAACTCTCCGTTCCTCTCTCTGGTCCTGGCTAAAGTGGCTATCGCCGGTGTACTGCTTATGGCAATCCTCGGCAGCTTTGCATGGAAACCCGCCAAATATATCTTGTACGCCCTGCCCTGGGGATGGCAAAATAATCTGCTCCATCCGGCCCCGGCCCATTGGCTCGGGGCGGTTTTTGCGTCTCTGGCTTATACGGCTTTCTTTCTGACACTGGGTTATATCCGATTTGAAACGCGCGATCTGTAGGTTTGAAAATGACGAACGTTGTCTCCATAAAAGAATTATCAAAAAGATTCGGACGCATTCAGGCCCTTAACAAGGTGTCCTTCGATATCCCGTCAAATTCCATTTTTGGCCTGCTCGGCCCAAACGGCGCCGGAAAGACCACTCTTTTTTCCATCATCGCAGACTTCCTCAAGGCCGACGGCGGCACGGTCGAGGTCCTCGGTATCGATACCCGTCGCATATCCCGCCTTCAGGGACGCTTGAGTATCCTGCCCCAGGATGCGCAGTTCCAGCGCAATGTCCCTATCCTTGACCAGCTCGTTTTTTTTCGCCTGCTTGCCGGCCGCACGAAAAAACAGGCCCGCGAGGAAGTCCTGCACAGCCTTGAGCTGGTCGGCTTAAAATCGTTTGCTAAAAGACGCGTCAGCAGTTTATCTCACGGTATGGTTAAACGCCTCGGTATTGCTCAGGCCTTTCTCGGCAGCCCCGAAGTTATACTTCTCGACGAACCGACCGCGGGCCTTGACCCGGCCAGCGCCCGTCAGATTCGAGACCTAATTAAGCAATTGCAGCAGCATGCGACTATCGCTGTCAGCTCCCACAACCTGGCCGAAGTCCAGGAACTCTGCGACCATGTGGCTATTCTGGACCACGGTAATCTCGTTCTGTCCGGTTCCGTTGACGAAATTACTCGCGCCGACCGCGAATATAATCTGTCCCTCTCACGCCCGCTGCAGGAAAGAGAACTCGAAAAGCTGGCCTCGATTGAAGGCGTCCGCAGTATAAAAAAGCTCTCTACTGCCGCCGCAAGCCTGAGCAAACAATCGACAGACTATTTAATAATACTTAACTTGTCCGCCGAACACCTCGATCAGGATGCGGTTATTGCCCCTGTTCTGCGAACTCTTTTGGATATGTCCATCACCCCGCGAAAACTCACCGAAGGCCGCAGCCTGGAAACCCAATTCCTCGAAGTTACCGGCGCCCAAACCGGCGCCGCCCCGGAAAAACGCTGATTTTTTTCGTTAGTTTGGAAAACTTAAAGAAATGACCGAACAGGCCTGAATTTCTTCCTGCTCAGAGACATAGAAAGCCTCTTCAAAAAACATGATACTCAATAAATTCAATTATCGTTTTGAATTTTATATTTTGACAATTCATGCTTCGGATTCCCCCGGTTAAACTGGGGGATTTTTCACTTGCCTTCCACCCTCCTTACACCGTAATATAATTCCGGCATGCGGACGTTCTTTGATTTTAGCCATCAAGGAAGTAATGTCGGGTGTGGACCGCACACCTTTGTTCTTATACTTTCCAAATTGAACCGGATTAAAAAAAATGGAGGATAATTTTATGAAAGAAGGCATTGAAATGAATCGCAGACAATTTATGGGCACCTCGCTGGCTGCCACCGCCGGACTTCTGGCAAACATCAACAGCACTTCCCAGGGTGCTCAAAAGAAAATGTCGAATATGAAGGTTGGTTTGTACAGCATCACATTTCTTGGGGTTTGGTATCGCGGAGAGGCCCTTTCTTTGGAAGAGATGATTAAACGAGCCAAAAGTTATGGTTATGAAGGGATTGAGATCGATGGAAAGCGTCCTCATGGCAATCCGCTTGACTGGCCGACAAAACGCTGCAGGGAGCTTCGCTCTTTCTCTGACGGAGAAGGTATTGAAATTCATGGAGTCGCGGCCAATAATGATTTCAGCAGTCCTGTCCCCGAATATCGAGAGTGTCAGATTGCTTATGTTAAAGAGCTGATTCGAATGACATCGGATTTGGGTGCGAGGACTTTGCGGATGTTTCTGGCTTGGCCGGGTGTTACCAAGCATCCTCAACTGGCACAATACACCATTGCAAAAGATATCTGGAAATACACCCATCTAAAATTTACTGAAGAACAAATTTGGACTTGGTGTCGCGAGGGCATTGCCGAATGCGCACGATATGCCGAAGATGCCGGCGTTATTTTGGCTTTACAAAATCATGCTCCTGTTATCTGGAGTTACCGGGATGTGCTGCGAATGGTCAAACAAGTCAATTCCAACAGCCTGAAAGTCTCATTGGATGTTCCGATTATGTTAGATAAAAGTCCTGAAAATATCCGACGGGCTGCGAAAGCCGTGGGTAATTTGCAGGTCCTGTCCCATTTCGGTGGTGAATACGATAGGGACAAAAATGGCAAAATAAAAGGTGCTAAATTCTACACACCTTTCATTCAGGCAATGCATGAGATTGGATATTCCGGCTATCTAAGTTATGAATTGTGCCATCCGCTGCCGAAAGTGAATGGTCAAACAGTAGGCATCGAATTCGCAGAAAAAAATGCCCAATTAGCCGCTGAATTTATGCGTGGTATCATTATCGAAGTTACAAAGGCATAAAAATAGAAAAATACATCAGCAGAGGAACGATGGACTTGCTGTTCTGCGAAGTAGATCTTCACTACATGGCACCTGTCAGCCCATAATGATAATACAAATAAGTAAACTAAGATAAGGCGAACCTGCCGAGATAAACATGGGAGAATATTATGTATAGGTTGGCAATAGTTCTTTTTTGTTGTTTCCTGATCGGCTGCGATTCGAGCACAGATAACAATCCCACGAATTTTAAAGAGCGGCAAAAACAATTATTTTATGAAATCAACCACAAGCTTGTTTATCAAAGCTGTCAGGAGCTTATGCGCCTGCACAGAGAGGGCAAGCTTTCTAATAGCACATTTTACCCTGACGATACAGCAGCCAGGCAGAATGAACTGCCGAAACCGATACGCTCATTGCAGCCAACGCGTGTGAACGTGGGTGAAAACATGATGGACATTTCCTTCCACCACGGCAAGGATGGCATACAGTCATTGAGAAGCTTTTCAAATGAATTTGGGGAACCTAAATCGAACAGTGAAGACACAAAAGGTTTTGGTTTCCGCAGCGATCCTTTTGAAATGGATAAGTTCTCGGGTGCCGAATCTCTGGATTATCTCAATGAGAACTACAACCATTTTCAAATGGAACTCATTCCAGGCTTAACTTACGAGAGGTTCCCGGATGAATCACCGGCTACTCTTGAGGAAGTAAAACAAGAAGGTGAAAGTATGGATATGCTTATGGACTTCATGATGACGACTATCGAAGAATTGGCGGTCAAGACACAAAAGTTACTCCATCAGACAAATCACCATGAGTTACTCAAGGTTTGCCGACAAATGATTAAGGATTATAATAAGGGAGTATTCAATAAAGCTCACATCAGTATTCATGATGCATCTTTGAAGGACTTGAAGCACATTCCTGAGATTATCTTGAACCTTGAGCCTGTTTATGTATGGTTTAGTAAGAATAGAGTCATGGTTGCGTTGATTGGCGGTATGGGTCACGCCGGAGTTACGGCTTATATGAACAACGAAGAAGCTGTGGCAGGGGATGACAATATGAAACTCATCGACGGTCTTATATATTATGATGATGGTCTCAGAGAAGCAAATGATGATTATAAAGATTATCTAAAAAGCCTTCAGAAAGAAGCCTTGTCCTACCTTGACTGGAAAAGAAAGCAGATGAACCTGCCTATCCCTAAAAGAAAAGAACTAAAAACATTAAACGAGATAAATCAATGATTAGTCTCTCCTTTCAGGTACACCTTCGTTCCAAATCATTAACAAATAAAAAATTGAGCACTCACCCCTTCCGGGCCTAATAGTTATACAGTATTATTGGGCATAAAAAGGAGTCGAATTTTGAGTGAAAACAACCATCCCAATTTATCCCACGTCGATTTGATACATACATCTAAAAAACAATGGATTAGTTTTAGTATCGTATTTTTAATATCCTGGAGTATCTCTCTTTTTCTTTGGTTCCAGGTTGAAGCGGACAGGCACATTTTATTTACCTTGAACAATTCTAATTTTAGTGATTACCTTGTTATTATTAATCGCTTCCTCACGAAATACGGGATGTCCGTCATCGTATTTATATATCTTTCGTATTTGGCGCTATCCTTGAAATATACCCATTTAAAAACTTCAAGACAGATATTTCTATTGATAATCTTTTCATTCGCCGTCGCCGGCATATCAGGCGACATATTAAAAGAAATATTCAATCGCACCCGCCCGTTTCTTGAATATGCAAACGAGTTGAGCTTCTTATCTCGTCCGGGCTCCCCTTCGTTCCCTTCCGGCCATTCAACCAAAAGCATGGCGCTTGCCCTGCCCTTTCTTTTTTACGCAGAATATAAAGGACATTTCCATGCCCTGGTCAAATGCCTTTTGGTCTTTGCAGCATTAATGGTTTGCTTCTCACGAATATTCTTGGGCGCCCATTATTTAAGCGATGTTTTGTCCGGGATTGGCTGGGTATTTTTATGTTTACCTGTTTCCGTGATGTTAAGTAATAAAATATTAAGGAGAATGACATATCAGAAATTCGAACGCGCTGCAAAAATATGGATTTTGGTTTATCTCGGTCTCATGATTTATCTAATATTTGTATAAGGGATTTTAATACCACCGGGGCCATCCACTAAATATCAATCACTATTTCATTGTCTGATTTCACCAAATGTCCAATTACCTAAAAATGCCTTTTACAGCATTAAAACGGCTTTTTTCCGGCCAACTTGACTTTTGGCCGATTAGGACTATACTTAAGTAGTTGAATGGCAATTTTTTATCAGTTATTTCAAGGGGTGCCCATTGTAATCGGGCTTTTCGGAGGGCTGTCACAAACCGCCTGTTTCCTGGCGGAGCCAAAGTATTATGGCAGGGATGTTTGATAATAGTACGGTTATTCAGGTTCAGCAGGCCAACGATATCGTGGACGTCATAAGCGAACACGTCAGTCTCAAGAGAAAAGGCAGGGAGATGGTCGGTCTCTGCCCTTTCCACGACGATAACCGCCCGAGCCTGAACGTCAACGCCGTCAAGCAGATATTCAAATGTTTCGCCTGCGGCGCCGGCGGCGATGTCTTCAAATTTCTTCAGATGCGCGAGAACCTCACTTTCCCCCAGGCCATAGAAAGGCTGGCCGAGCGGGCGGGCATAAAACTAAAACCTCTCAAACCTTCCAAAAGACCAGACCGGACCCAGGAGCCTTCACAGCAAATCGACCCGAACAAACTGGCAAAGGTCAACTCCTGGGCCGCCGATTACTTTCAGCAAAACCTCCACGACAAACAAAAGGGCAAATATGCCCGCGACTATCTCGCCCGGAGGCAGATAAGCCCCGAAAGCATAAAAAACTGGAGGCTCGGTCTGGCAATCAATTCGCCCGACGATTTGCTCGGCACAGCCGGCTCTAAAAATGCACAGGTCAAACTCCTCGAACCGGCAGGCCTTATCACCGCCCAAAATCAGGACAAGTTCGTAAATCGTCTGATGTTTACAATTACCGATGTAACCGGCCGGGTCATCGGCTTTGGCGGCCGGACTCTCGACGAAACCGGCGCAAAATACATAAACTCCCCGACGACCCCCCTGTTCGATAAAAGCAATTCGCTCTACGGCCTCGAGCAGGCACGCCACCAGATTGTCTCGACCGGCACCGCGATCGTCGTCGAGGGCTATACCGACTGCATAATGGCACATCAATTCGGCTGCACCAACGTTGTTGCAACACTGGGGACCAGTTTCACCACCGGCCACGGACGCATCCTCCGGCGATTTGCGAAAAAAGTGATTTTGCTTTTCGACAGCGACGTCGCCGGAATCGAAGCAGCCAACAGGGCCCTCGATGTCTGTCTGGCACAGCGCATAGATATAAGACTTGCCTCGGTACCAGAAGGTAAAGACCCGTGTGATTTTCTCTTGACCGCCGGCAGAGAGCGATTCGAACAGCTCTTGAACGACGCTGTCGATGTCTTCCAGTTCAAGTGGAACAGGTTAACAGCCGGTCTAAGCAGCGATGACACCCTTACCGGCAAAAGGAACGCGATTGAAGAGTACCTGCAGACAATAGCCACCGCGCTGTGGGCGGGCAACGTCTCACCGATAGACCGCGGATTGATAGTGAACCGGATTTCGAAAATTATCGGCCTTGAAACTCAGCAAATTAACTCCGAGCTGAACAGAAGGCTAAGGCAGGCCGCCAGAGCTGCAAGCTATAACACTGAAGATAAACAAAGCGAAACCATAGATTACGGCCATGGCCTGTTCGCCGCAGCTCAGCGCGAGGTTCTCGAAGTATTGCTCAACGAACCCAGGCTATTTGAAATTGTAAAACAAAAAATTACATCCGATATCTTCGATGTGCCGATATCAAGACAAATTGCAGTGCTTTTGTTTGAAATGCTCAATAACAATATTAATACTTCGCTCACAGAGATATTGGCCAAAACTGAATCCGTAGAACTCGGCAATTCTCTTGTCGAATTAAGCCAAATCGGAGAAGAAAAAGGAAACTTTCAGGCCCGCTTGACAGGTGCCCTCGATGCAATTGAGCGCCACCAGGCACAGAAAAAAAACAGCTCTCTAAAAATAATAGATGACCAGAAACAGTTCCTGCGCAAAGTCCATGAAAATACCGGAAAGGAAAATCCACACAATGTGGGTATGATATAGTGAACAACCACCGGCAAACAGCCGTAAGAAATAATATACATGGTAAAATGTCCGTTTTCCCGCAGGAGGGAGGACAATTTGACTAAGTGTCCTTTTTGATTAAGGATTAATTTCACAAAACATATACAAGGGTGCAATTGTGACAAAAAAAAGAAAAAAGAAAACCAGGAAAACTACCCCTCGCAAAAAAAATAAAGCTGTGAAAGTCGAAACCCAGGAGCAGTCTTTGAAGAGCACCGATATCAAAGACACCGAACAGCAGATAAAATTACTTATCGAAAAGGGCAAGAAAAAAGGGTTTCTGACGTACGAGGAGATGAACGACGACCTGCCCGACGATGCCATCAGCGCCAGCCGCCTGGACCGACTCCTGGCAAATCTCGATGAAATGGGCGTCACTCTGCTCGATGAAGATGATGTGGAATCACATCAGGCCGCCAAAGTTCATGAAGACGGCGAATTTGAAACGTCTGATGAAGACGAATCCGAAGATGAACATGAAGATGATAAAGATCAGCAGCTAAAAGAAGACGAGATGCTCGAAAAACAACTGGTCGGCGAAGACGGCTCCCGCCGAATTGACGATCCTATTCGCATGTATTTGACTCAGATGGGCCAGATACCTCTGCTGACGAGAAAGTCTGAAATTTCTCTCGCGCGAAAAATTGAAATTGCGAGAATGACCTTTAGAAGGAAAATGCTCCAATGCGACTACTGCGCCCGAAACTCTCTCGATTTATTACAACAGGTACAGAACGGCGCGATGTCGTTCGACAGAACAATCAAAGTCGGCACGGCATATAACCTCACCAAAAGCGTAATAAAAAAGCGGCTCTCCGAGAACATCGGCACAGCAGATAAGCTGCTCAAAATCAACCATGAGCTGTTTAAGAAAACTCTCACGAACCAAAACAGCAAGGAAACCAAAGCCGCTTTGAAGCGAATACGTCGCAACAAACGAAAAATCGCAACACTGCTTGAAGAGTTAAGCCTGCGAACCAGCAGAATCCAGCCGGTCAAAAATAAAATCCACGGCATCTGCGGTAAAATGCACCAATTAGAGCATGCTATTGCAGCAGGTCCAAACAACCAGATAACCGAAGAAGATATCTATTCGATGAAGCAGGAGCTGGTCGGCCTGACCGAACTTGTTATGGAAATGCCGAAGCAGCTCGACAAAAACCTGAATGTTCTGGACAGGGTCTTCAGCCAATATGAAAACACCAAGCGGGAGCTCTCCAGCGCAAACCTCAGGCTGGTCGTTTCCATCGCCAAGAAATATCGCAACCGGGGTCTGAGCTTTCTGGATTTAATCCAGGAAGGCAACACTGGCCTGATGAGAGCCGTCGATAAATATGAGTACCGAAGGGGATATAAATTCAGCACCTATGCCACGTGGTGGATTCGACAGGCGATAACCAGGGCAATTGCCGACCACGCACGAACTATCCGAATTCCGGTCCATATGATTGAAACGATGAGCCGGCTGAGAACCGCCAGCAAAGTCCTGCATCAGAAGCTGGGCAGAGAAGCAACTATCGAAGAAATCGCCGAAGAAGCCGAGATGAGTATCGATGAGACACGCAGGGTCCTGAAGATATCCAAGCATCCAATCAGTCTCGACAGGCCCATAGGCGAAAGCGAGGACAGCTACTTCGGAGATTTTATCGAAGATAACGACATCGACTCGCCGGTGGCCTCGGCCACTCAGGAAATGCTGAAAGACAGGATCGATGTTGTCCTCAAAACACTTTCATATCGCGAACGTGAGATTATCAAGCTGCGATACGGCATCGGGGACGGCTATACCTATACCCTGGAGGAAGTCGGCAGAATCTTCAAAGTTACCCGCGAGCGCGTCAGGCAGGTCGAGGCAAAAGCTATACGAAAGCTCCAGCACCCCGTCCGCGCCCGCAAGCTCGAAGGCTTTATGGACCACAAAAGCGCCTGATTAAACAATAGAAAATTGAGAATTTAGAATTGGGAATTTGAATTTAAGATTTCAAATCTCAGATTTCAGAGTTATAAACACACATAGACAGGGCTTTTATTACTTAAAACCCGACAGCTCTCTTTCCCGTTTGACGATGTCCTCAAGTCTGTGTCCCAGGTGGAAATATTTCATTGCCCTGAATTTCTCCTTGGGCCGCTCGCCTTCTTTATACAGTGGGCCTTTTATGACCGCTGCAAATCCATATCTACCGCGGTACCGGCACGAAACGCCCGGATAGGGAGGCCTGCGTAGAAACGCGCTCTGCGGGAGAAGCTGCTGTGCCGCTAAGGAAATTTTGTATATTGTTCTGTCTTTCAGCTCTTCACTAAAACCCCCATACTTGACCTTGAGGGACATCTCGTCGAACAGCGGCTCCAGTTGGCTGAAACGTTGCTTGAGTTTGTTTCTAAGCCGTATTTGTTCATTATCAGTCAAGGGAAACTTGAACGCGGGCCAAATAGGATTATTAATATTCCGGCGGAATATTCTCTCATACATACTGAATACACCCTCTACATCTGCGGGCTTAACAAGGTCGCTGAGTCCCCGCTCGCTCAACATGGTATTGGTAAGTGTTTGGAATTCTGTGCAGAGTTTGCTAATCTGAGAAAATAACACATCATGGTCCTCCGGCGTCGAGATATCACAAAAGGAAAGGGCCAGGAACGTGGCCAGAACAGTATCTATCGGCTCTTTATACTTAAATACTACGAGATAAAGTCCCGAGAATTGCTTAATGGAATCGATGAGCTTGGCCCGGTCGCCTCGGAAGGGCCCCTCTCCGACAATCAGATGAATCGAGCGAACGGTATCGGCTACAAGCTCATCTGTTGAGTCCAGGTTGGCGTCCGCGCAGGGTTTTGCGAGTCCCTGTTCCAGGATGTCGCGAATATCGTCCATAGTCAGTGTGCCTTTTGGAGGCTCGGCATCGAGCCGTGCCAGGTACCGCTTAACGCTCTTGGTTGACTCGTATGGATCAGGTGGCGGCAATTCTTTGGCCAGGCGCGCCGCTTCGAGTCTGGCGCCCAAAGTGTCCGCAACATCCTCTTCCACCAGGCCCTGTCTGCGGACCTCCTCAATAAGCAGCTTTCCATACCAGAACCACTTGTTTCTGTCGATTGTCGTTATTATTCTTTCGAGGCTGCGCAGCGCGTCGGGGCCGGCGTGCCTGACCATCTGCCCGACGAGCGGTCGAACCAGCTCATCGGCCTGCTGCGGGTATTTTTCGCGGATTTGTGCGGCGATTCGAGCCAGCTCCAGAAGACCCTGATAATTGCCGACGGAGCTATCTTCGCAGAGCCTTGCGACAACAGCCTGCGCG
>Ga0114922_10000546_pt1 | contig 36068 bp, 20 predicted proteins | sample AartaG_FD_100975 | JGI IMG/M metagenome (GOLD analysis project Ga0114922, IMG submission 100975) | Deep subsurface microbial communities from Aarhus Bay to uncover new lineages of life (NeLLi) - Aarhus_00045 metaG | ecosystem: Environmental > Aquatic > Marine > Oceanic > Sediment | place... | reverse complement strand
GTTGCAGTCGAGGCTAATGCCCTGGTCTGTGAGATAATCATTTACGCCGGGCCTGTCGCAATTGCCGGGGACGGCTAAGACGTTCGAATTATATTTGCGAATCCCGGTGATTATCGCGTCGGCCTCGGCCCAGGCGCCAAATTGGGTGATGTCGCCGGCTATCAGGACGAGGTCGGCGGCTGCGAGTTGGTCTGCAATCCGAGGCAGATGGGTCAAGTCGGCGTGAATGTCCGCCAGAGCTATTATGACCATAGGCCGTCCTTTCTTCAATTTTGTGTCTGCAATTTTGCGCTTAAGCATACCTGGCGGCGTATTTTAGCTATGAGCATGTTTGGTGTCAAAGGGGAAATGTGCTGGATAAACGGGCGGGACTCGGTATAATGTCTGCGCAATCGAGACCGTATTTTTTTAAGGGTGCGCCAAGATGATAATCGTGATGAAACCAGGTGCGACGAAGGGTAACGTTGAGCATGTTATAGGGCTTGTGCGCGACTACGGGCTTAAGGAGCATGTCATTTATGGTACCGACCGGACGGTTGTGGCGTGCCTTGGTGACAAGCGGATGTTGGATAAGAGCGCGATTGAAAATGCTCCGATGGTGGAGCGAATTGTGCCTATCCTAGCGCCATACAAGATGGCGTCGCTGGAGGTGAGAAAGGAAAAGACGGTAATAGAGGTCGGGCCGAATAAGTTCCCGATAGGCGGTTTACGGGTCGGTATTATCGCAGGCCCTTGTGCGGTGGAAAGCCGCCGGCAGTTGCTCGCGACGGCTCGTGCTGTAAAGGAGGCGGGGTGTATCGGGCTTCGGGGCGGCGCATATAAGCCTCGAACGAGTCCCTACAGTTTTCAGGGCCTGGGTGAGGAAGGACTTAAGATATTAGCCGAGGCCGGAGCCGAAACCGGTCTGGCTGTCGTTACAGAGGTCGTCGGGCTTGAGCAGGTGGATGTGGTGGCCGAATACGCTGACGTGCTTCAGATAGGCGCCAGAAATATGCAGCACTATCCGCTTTTGGAGGCTGTGGGCAAGACTAACAAGCCGGTGCTTTTGAAACGTGGGATGAGCGCTCAACTGAATGAGTTTCTTTTGGCGGCGGAGTACGTGATAAACGCGGGCAATTCGCAGGTGATATTGTGTGAGCGTGGAATCAGGACGTTCGAAAGCTACGTTCGCAATACGCTGCCTTTGGCTGTGGTGGCGGCACTGCGCGACAGGACGCATCTGCCGGTGATAGTTGACCCTTCACATGCGACAGGCCACGCAAGTCTTGTGCCCGCGGCCAGTGCTGCTGCTGTAGCAGCGGGGGCCGACGGCTTGTTGATAGAGTGCCATCCGGACCCGGAGCACGCAGCATCCGATGGGGCGCAATCAATCACGCCCGATGTCCTTGGCGAACTGATGAGCAGACTGGGGCGGATTGCCAGGGCAATCGACCGGGACTTATGAGTGTTCCGACGGCGGGTGTCAGGGAGCCGGATAAAACATCCGATTAAATCAAGTCTTTTAGCAGGTTTTTCATGTAGTACCGGCACTGTGTCAGTACGATTGCACTTATGATAACAATCGCAGCAGCAGTTACTGTGACTTCGTTTATGGTAACGGCCAGGGCGGTTCCGGCGGCGGGAGCGTGTTCAACATCGAGAGTAACCATCAAAAAAATGGTAAGGCCGACGACGAGCGGGAATTCGGCATAATACGGCAGGGCGGTGAGGGTGAACAGTGCTCCACAGACCAGGCCGACGAGATGGCCTCCGATGACGTTTTTGGTCTGTGCGGAGACACTTGTGGGCATCGCGAAACAGATAAAGGCGGTAGCGGCCATTGAGGCGGTGACAACGACTTTATTCTCACCCACCGTCAGGACGATGACAAATATGGCAAGAGCCGCCAGAAGGCTTTGGAAAATGTAATGTTTCCAGAGTCGTTTGAATTTTTTCCACACCTGCACAGTTCAACTCCCTTGCCGACAGATTAGCCTGACCGTTTAAGTGTAGTCGAACCGGCAAAGAAATAAAAGGACAAATCCTGTGCAAAAATGCCGTTGAAAAAGTATCCGACAGACCTATAATCGGTCAATATTGGCCGGTTCCTCATACTCGGTACTTGCAGAATGGAAAGGGAAAGCATGTGCGGGAAAAGATTTATCATCGGTATTTTGTGTTTGTCGGCTGCGGTCTGCTTTGCAGATAAGCAAACCGGGGCCGGTTCCGGGGCGAATTTGCCAAAAACTTACGGCGGCGCAGCCGTCGGGAAAGTTATTGGTCTTGATGAGGTGTTCAGTTTTCGTTGCGATATAAAGGGGTGGCCGGCTGTTATCGGCGAAGATATCGCGGTGAGGATAGACGGTGTCGGGCCGCCTTTGATTGTGTCAAGAGGAGGCATGCCCAACAAATTCTTCGAGTTACAGACCACCAAATTTCTGGAAATGACGTTTGCGAAAGCTCATTCGGTGAGGCTTGAGAATATCAAACGGGGCCGGAGTTTTTGTATCGTTGCCGACGTTATTGTTGACAGCAACAGCGTGGCTGATTTGCTGATTGGAGCCGGTCTTGCAAGGCGTTACGTTGAGGGCTCGGAGGCACTTATCAGCGCCAAGCGGCAGGGCGTGGCAGGATACGACGGTGATATTTCGGTTGCCGGCCCGGCGGGGCGGGCAAGTGCCGGGATACAGGCCGGGGGGACAAGCGAGGCTGTTTATGTGGCCTCAAAGAACAGCAAGGTGTTCCACCGTCCCGGGTGCAGATACGCTAAAATCGTCACGGCAGAAAACCTTGTCAGATTCGACAGTAAGGGCGCCGCGGTGCAAACGGGCAGGCGGCCGTGCAAGACGTGCAATCCGTGAGATGAGCATCATTTTAGTGACTATCTCTCGAGATATAAAATATCATTCTTAATTCGTATTTCTGCACGGCCAAACCCTTCGGCTACCCCTTCGGCTGCGCTCAGGGCTAAAGGCTGGTTCAGGGCAGGCAAGTTTGGCTGTGGCACCCAGTCCGATTTTATCGGGCGTGTTTGGCCTTGCGGGGAGTGTTTGTTATATTTTAGAATGGAAGGGGGTGTTGTGGTGGGGCCGACAACAGAACAAATCACAAATTATCTGTCTGAGACGGAGAAAGCGCTGTTTAGCTTCAGTCTGGATCCAATGGCGATGCGTGGCCGGCTACCGGCGCTTCGCGGAGTAATCCAACTGCTCGAGCGGACGGCCTACGAAGCCGAGGACCCGGAGCTACAGGGGCGGTTGAGCCTTCTCGAGATAAAGGCCAGGAAGTGCCGGGATTGTATCGAGCGTCGTCTGCTGATAAACAACTGACCGGCAACCTTGCGACAAATGGCCTGCGGCCCAAGCCGGCGTGCCTTTGCGTGCGGCTGACCCCTTTGCGGCCGATTAGAGTCCCCATCTGTCGGAGTGTTTGATGAGCTTGTTCTGTGTTAATATGCCGATGACGGTGGGAAGTATCAGTACGGCGGGGAGAAACCATTGATTGTCGAAGATGAGGTCGTGAATGTTGGTTGTCGGCGGCTCTACCATTTTGGTTTCATATTGATGCAGCAATGAAAGGATCCCTACCAGTGTAATCGCACCGCCTCCGAGACTGGTAAAGAGCATGACGGCGACCTTAAATACGATGAAGCTGATCATTCCTCCTGCGACAACGCCGATTACCGCGCCTGCCCACATATATACCTGTGGGAGGCCGAAAGCGTACCATAAGCCGCTGGTCAGGATTCCGCCGGCGACAGCCCCCAGGGCGCAGACGCACCACTTCATCAACGGTACGGAAACAAACGCAAACAGTGCGAGGCCTATTACTCCGGCCCATGCTTCATTGCTGATGTTTACCTGGTCGCCGCTGAGTTGTTTGCCGATTGTGATTCCGAGATAAAGCCCCAACATGGCAAAGCTGATTACGACGAGTATCTTGAAGATTCTCCAGCCGTACAGCAGCCATACGACGCCGAAAGATATGGCGATAACGGCATGGAGCCAGCTAAGCGAGGTAATCTGTTCCCAGATAAAGTCGATGGGTACGACATCAATTTCTTCGACTCGAATTGCTTTTGTCGGCTTTGAGGCCTCGGCGGCCAGTGCCAGCAGACCAATGCAGTCCATTACTTTTCTCCACCAGACAGTTTTTTTGCGGCCAGTTTCTTATCCCTCACCGAGCAAAGCAGCAGTTGTACGGCGCTTCCGAACACTACCATTGCCAATACTACGATGCCAAAGACACTGGCTTTGGCATAAATTTGCGTAACCGGACGGGCTCCTTTGAATAACAGCAGGCGTATCATGCCGAAGAAGATAATTGTGGTACCCAAAGCGGAACAGGTAACGGCGATGATAAGTTGTGGCATAAAATAACCTGCTGTGGCCACGACCAGACCTGCAACTAATGAAATCAGCAGATCTTCGAATGGTACGAGGCTAACGGCGCGACCGAACAGGTCACCGAGAAAGACGAATTGTATTTTTGCCGCTTCGAGGCTCTCTGTGACAGGGTTAATGTCCTTTGAAGCTCTTTCGTCGGCGGTGGATATTTTTGAGCGGGGGTACTGCATATCCTTCGGTTTGCTCAGATATGGAGCGGCAAAGATAACCAGCGTAACGACAAGTGTTGTTGCGGCACCTGCAGCGACCAGTGCGGCCCTGTTAAAGAACAGTGCAAAAGCTCCGACGACGGCAGACATACTAACAAAGGCGGCGGTTTGTCGGTCTGTAAAGAAAAATGCCCACAGGCAACCCGCCAATATTCCCAGGATCATGGCAGTCGGCCTGCTCCACCGCATCCCACCGAGCCAGAGGCAAAGTCCAAGCACAACGCAGAACACACCAGGCACAAGAAGGACCTCGGGTGCAAAGTCAATTGTGCTTTTTTCGAGATTTTGAAAGGCTTCCAGCATAACCGTCTGAAACACAAGATATTAACTCAAGCAGACCACTCCACACGGATGGTATCATAGTATAGTAGTTATCGGCCTGTAAGTCCAGTTTTCGTTAATATTGAGTTTTTTGCCCCTTTGTAAAGCGGCTTTCAACAGTCCATGGGAGATAGGAAATAAGAAATTCGTCATTAAGGTGAAGCTCTGACCCGGTGAGAGGCTTCTATTTTTGTAAACTTTCGGCCGCTTATCGTCGCAATTAAGTATCCAACAGGCCCGTGATGGCTTCTACTGTACGTTTTGTGGCGCCCTGGTTTTGTTGGATTACTTTTCGGCCGTTAGCGGCGATTTTCCGCGCATAGGCGGTATCGCCGAGAATCTTTTCTAAAATCTTGAAAAGTTCGTCCGGGTCGTTGACTTCAATAGCGCCTTCGCCGGCTAACAGTGCTTTGACCGTCTGCTTGAAATTGAATGTATGGGGTCCGAAGATTGTGCATTTACCTAATGCGGCAGATTCCATCATATCCGAGCCGCCCATCGGCACAAGGCTGCGACCTACAAATACCACGTCAGCTAATGAATAGAATTTTGTCAAATCCCCCATCGTATCGCCGAGAATGACCGGAGGTTTATCTGCAACGGTGCCTTGCCCTTCCTTTATCCGGCTGTAGCGGATAAATTCGAAGCCGGCCCCGGTAATTTGTTGCGCCACTTCGTCGAACCTTTCCGGTTTGCGAGGGACTATTGCAAGCCGCAAATCACCGATATTTTGCTGTTCTGTAAGCTTGTTAAAGACTTCAAGGCAGATTTTTTCTTCTCCCGGCCCCGTTCCCCCCGCCACCCAAAGTTTCTCGTCGACTATGTTTAACTGCCGGGCGAGTTCATCAGTTCCGTCAACTTTATCTGCGATGCGGGCTGTGTCGTATTTCAGCGAATTAGTCACAAAGACTTTGTCAGGCGCGCATCCGAGCGTTCTGAATCGGGCGGCATATTCTTCGGATTGGGCGAGGACCAAATCCACCTTGGCGAACATCCACTTAGTGATAGGTTTAGCAAGTTTGTATTTTGGGAAGCTTTCATCGCTTAGCCTGCCGTTGACCACCACGACCGGAACATTTTTGTCATTGGCGATTCGGGCCAGATTCGGCCAGACCTCCAATTCCATCAGCAGGCATATATCAGGGCGGATATTGTCGAAAGCCCGCCGCATCACAAATGACAGGTCGAAGGGAAAGTAGAAGACCTGCAGGTCTTTTTCATAGAGCGTCTTTGCACGCCCAAGGCCGGTGTCCGTGGTTGAGCTTATTACTATTTCATAATCGCCGAAGGACTCTTTCAGCTTCGGGATGAGGGTCTTTGTGGCGTTGACTTCACCGACGCTGACGGCGTGTATCCAGATGCACTTCTTGGGGGGATGTCGGCGTCGGATTTTGCCTAATCGCTCGTCCCAGCCGCTGCGATACCGGCCCCGGCGAACCATCCGATATATGATCTTCGGGCTTATCAGAACGATTGCCAGCAGATACAGGCAGTCTATTATAAATCTCATTCGGCACTCTCAAGAAAAGAAAACCTGATGATATTTCGGGCCCGCACTTATGTCAAGTATTTGCTTGCAAAATGCGAGTTGTCGGTTACCCGTCAGCCGAGCTTGAATTGTTTGGAGTTTCGGGACCGGTTTCTTCTGTCAGGTCGAAAATCAAATACGTGTTACTTTCAGCAATGACAGCGAATCTGGTGGTTAGAAGCTGTTTCAAGTCCTTCTGCCGGGCAAAATCCTCGAGGTCGGCCACGATAAAGTACTGCGGCGAGTGTCTTGCATATTTACTGTTAAAACGCTCCAGCGCGGTGATTTGGCGACCGCCCATGAGCTTGTCGGTACGCAAATCATATTCTGATGGCCATGGAACGCTCGAGAACCAGCCATGGTACATCAGAGCCCTGACATGGCCGCCAGCCAGCAGCATAGTTTTTGTGCTGTGTTTGACAAATTCGCCGATTTGCTCGGCGGTTTTTGCCTCTGAGGTGAAATCGGCGTTGATGCGCTTTACCGTATGTGGGTTGACTCCGATAAAGTTACACACGATCTCGAGATTATCTTTGAGCCTGGGGTCCATGTTAAAGAACTGGTCCGGGCGAATCTTAAGAGCCATTACGCCAAGGATAACCAACACTAATATACCAATACCGGCCAGGCCCCGGCACCATAGAATGGACAGCCTGCGAAGGTGGCTTGTCAGGAGGACAGCTATCGGTCCCAGGCCGATATAGACGACAGGAATCAAGGGTACTTGATAGTAATCGTGCGTATGTATCGCGTTGTTGAATACGATGCCGAAGACAATGTAACCGGCCCACAGTCCGGCCAGTAAAGCTCTTGCCACTCCTTTGAGACAGAAAAAAGTTCCCGCCATTGCTGTTATAAGGGCAACGATGCCGGTTGTGTGTCCAATCATGGCAAGCCAGCTTTTCCAGAATTGCCCGGTTAATAAAAGGTTAGGCACAAACTGTATACCGCCTCGCCTGGCAAGATAGTTAGAAGCTAATAAACTGTGGCCGTAATATGCACCGCCCGGCAACAAACTGACAATCACAAACAAAATCGACTTTGGGCTCATGACAAATCCGGCGAGGCCCTGTTTGAAGATGCCAACTGATATGAAAGCGACGTATATTGGGAATATTATATAAGGCTTTATCAAGATGGCACAACCTGCGGCAATCGCCGCAGGAACCAGTCTTGTTACCGTTGGGCGGTCGTAATATCGCAATATCAAAAAGACGCTGCACACATACAGCATGACCAGCATTGCCTCAGGCTGAATGCTTCTGCCGATAAATAGGTTATACGGCCAGAAAAGATAAAAGAGTGTTGAGAAAACTGCTGCGCTCGGAGAGATTAACCTGCATGCGATCAGGTAAAGAAAGATACCCCCAATGAGCCAGTATATGCATGAGAATATCCTTGGCAGCCACAGATATTCACCACCGGCGATTCGCCAGATCCAGGCCGTGACAATTTCTCCGATCGGCGGTTCCAACAGGGGGATTCGTTCCTTATAGGAGGCCAGAAGCTCTTTCTTCCATTGGGGGATGGATTCGGCGCCTTGATAATAGTACACTCTTGCAAGTATTGCCGTGCGGTACTGACGTATGGGGTGGAAATCCAGAAGCGGCTGATCGATGCGATAAAGCCTGACGACAAAGGCAGCGGCGAACAAAGTCGCAATCATAACAAACCGCGCCAGCGGTCTTTGGCCGAATAAATCACCGGTATCAGTAGCCATTGCGGTAATCATCTCTCATTATACACATACGGACTTGATCACTGGACCAACCTTCTAAGCTAAAGCTGCTTATAAAAAGGGTTGAGGCCAAACGAAAGCTATGAGAAAGTATTTATCCTTTAGCTGATAATTTGGGATTAAGTCACGGAAGCGATTGAGAAAGAAAGCAATTTCATGCCCATTTAACATACGCCTTCCCCTGACATCTTGAATAGAATCTCATCCCATATCTTCTCAATTGATTAACAAGAAGCTCGCTGGGGTCGTCGGCAAAGCCATAAATATATTTCTTTTTCAAATCAAAAATCGTGACATTTTTGTCCCAATTGCCGACGTTGTCCGCCAGAACATCATTTGTATATACGATTAAGAGCCTTCTGTTTTGGTCATCGTTAAGGTCTTGGTTCTGCAACTGTTCTTTGAACAGAATAGTTGTATTGTCACCTTGGAAGCTAATAACATTGGAACCGGTGATGCAATGTTGGTCAAATTTATCCGAACATATGCCAGCAAAGGTCTGCAAAAAGCCGCGGAAGAAGTCGGCCCTTTGCTCCGGGGTAAATTCCCGGGGAAAGGCATTTTGCTTAATAATATTTGCCGGCGAACCAGCAGCAAAGGAACCGTCAGGAACATCTTTGTTAACCAGAGAATTGACTCCGATAACACAATTTTTTCCAATCCTTACACCCGGAGTTACTACTGCACCCGGAATCCACGTGTAACTTCCGACATGAATCTCGCCAAAAGCGACGGGGAATCCTTTCAATGCCGAGGAATACGCTCCGTGTGTGTATAACATCGTTCTTGTGCCGAGGCCAACCTCATCACCAATATATACGGGCCTGGACGTGTTAATCAAACAGTACATGCCTATGTGGCAATAGTGGCCGATACAGAGCTTTGAGAAAACTTCAAAAGCATTCCCACCGCCAATTTTTGTATAGGGAAGCATCCACAGTTCTTGTCCAATCGTAATGTCCCGGCCTGAGATTTCGCAATGTTCGTTTATTGTGCCATATTTTCCGATTTCCAATTTATCTACGACATTAATAGTATTGTTGCTTTTTATTTTTGTGTTTTGGGCTAAATGTATCGTCCCACCTTTTATCGTCACTCCCCGGCCTATCGTAACTCCATCTTCGAGTACCAATTTTTCGACCTTTATCACCACCCCTGCGACGCTTCTGAAATTTTCTTCAGTCCTGATACCTATGCTGACATTATCGGCTATGGTTAAATCGTTACACTCGATGATTACATCTTCGGCAATTTTTGCATTTGTGCCGATTTTCCTGTTCTTTGCCAGAATCTTTGGGTTATCCGGAGATTTCACTCGTGTGCATCCTTACCTTAACACCCACCTAATCGCCTCAAACACCTCTGCAAATTTTGCACCTATTTGTGTTCCCCGCGTTATGGCCAGGCTTCTTATAAACTCTGCCGTGGCGTAATTTCTGCCGAGTTGTGAAATGTAACAGTTTAAAGAATCCAACTTTGTTTCAATGTGTCGCTCTTCAAGAAAAATGAAGGCATTTGTGTCAAATGTAAGGTTGTTCCAGGGCACTTCGTAACCCAGCATAGTTATCCTTTTGAATGTTCGAAATCCTTCCTCAGTAATGACTTTATGATCCTGATGTGTGTCCCTTGTGGATGGCAGGAATACTACGTCGGGCTTGATTTCATTATTTAACCCGATCATATCGTCCAGTATTTTCTGTCTGAAGGAAGGAAAATTCCTTACTTCATATTCAAGCAGGATCAGATTCTGTTCTTTAATCCCAAGCTTGGCGGTTGCCTGTTTTGCCTCTTCTCTCAGTATCCCCTTCGGAAAATCCGGCGGAACCGATTTTTCCGCTGCCGAGAAAGCCACATAAAAAACCTCGCTTTTTTCCTCGATGAGCCTGACGACACTGCCCCCACATCCAAATTCGCCATCGTCAGTATGCGGTGCTAAGACTAAAACTCTCTCAAAATTCATACTCCAACTCCCAGTTCAGAAACAATTATCTTATTTCCGGCTACGGCGTTTTCGGGCTATCGCCGGCAATCTACTGTGCGGCCACCGGCACAGGCCGCTATAAACATTACCAGCTGCCTACTCTTATTTTATGCTCATCTTTCGTCTTACTCAAGCATTTTTGCAGTCCAGATCAGCAACCTGTTTGCGACCGATTACTTGGCACACCGCTTATAATGTCGCAGATTCTATCGCCGGCGTGCCCGTCGCCGTAGAAAGGCTTTCGGCCGGGTAAATCACCTGTTTCAATAGTTCCGCACTGCACCGTTCAGTCTCCGCGAATATTCATAGATTAGCTGCCAGAAGAAAAACGGCAGGGTGTTCGGATAGTTTCATGATGTTGACTTCTGCAAATGTTACCGAGTCTGTAGTACTGTCCATTTTTAAATTGACTTGAAACAATAAACGGATTATAATATCATTAAGTTTGCAATGCTGAACTTAAAAGTCCGACTTTCATATATTAACCGTCGTGGCACCGAGTGTCCATGCAAATTACAGGATTTTTCGGCGGTTCGGCAAAAAGTGATGTTACCGGTGCATGATTGTTCGCGTCACACGCTGAAATGGAACAACAAAAAGAGCTTCGTAAACTTTATATAGTATTCGCCCTGCTTTTTTCTGTTTCTTTGGTAATCGGGGATTATCATTACCACGGCATAGACAAGCCGAACCTTGATACACGCCTGAAACTTCACACAAAAATTATCGACGGCACCGCCGAATCCCCTTATCGATATAGAATCCTTGTGCCGTTTGTTATGGAGCATCTGGCGAAAACTCTACCACAGTTTATCCCGGCCAACAAAAGGTTTCTCTTATCATACCTGGTGTACGATATCACCGTTGTTTTCTTTATGCTGGGACTGTTATTTGTCTATCTAAGGCTGTGGTTCCCGGCGGAACAGTCTCTTATCGGCGTCTTGTTTGTCAGTTCTACAATGATAGCAGCAATGAAAAACCACTATTATCAGCCCTGGTCTTTTTTGGATGCGTCCTTTTTCACTCTTGGCTTATTGGCAATCTTCAAAAAAAAGTATGTTGGCTTTGCTTTTCTGGTTGTCTTGGCAACGCTAAACAGAGCAACAGCGATATTCCTTCCTCTTACATATTTGTTAATCAGCATAAACACGGACGTGAGCCGTAAATACAGAAACACGTCCTCACTATTGAGCCGACAGGATTTGTTCAGGTTCTTGGTTTATTTTGCGCTTTGGCTGACTGTATTTATCGGATTGAGGTGGATTTTGGGGCAGGCCGGTTCGGTGCACACAATAAGGGAGTTGTGGGCACTAAACACGACTCCTGCCAGGCTGTTGTATGCCCTGATAAATAACTCTATATTTTTGGGTCTGTTTTGGCTCTTTGCCGTGCGGGGCTTCGGGTGTGCTCCAATTTACGTAAGGAAAACGGTTCGTATAGTTCCATTATATATTTTGGTCATTGCCGTTTACGGTGTTTGGCATGAAGTGCGGCTATTGATGACTTTGTATCCGATACTTGTTCCATTGGGGCTGTCGTTTATTTATCGTAAAAAGGAAGTGGGCCAGACGAACTAAGGCCTTTTTTGCTGCTGCCTAAGCGTTTTGTCCTTGCCAGAACAAGCAGGCCTACCATGCCCGGCAGAATCAGAATAACAAACCTGTAGGCAAAAGCGCCGGCTAAAATTCCCTCCAGGCCGGCTCCGGCATGGCTGAAAAAATACCACATGGCTGCCTCGTCGGTCCCGATGCCGCTTAGAGTAAAAGGAAACAAGCGGACAAGAGTAAGTAAAGGGGCGACGGAAAAGACGTAAACCAGGGGAATCTTCACATCTACCGCCCGGAAGCAAAGATACATCTGCAGGTAGGTAATCAGCCAGCCTGTCACCGAAAGAAGCAGAGCCTCGGCCACTTTTTTCTTTGAAGGATTTACTTGTTCAACAACTTTTAGAAAATCGAGCTTTTTTCTAACAACTTTCGTTGCTCCGTTAAAAAGTTTTCTGCAAAAGGGCACGTGTTTAATCAATACGGGCAGCCCAAGCAACACAAACGCAGGCAGCAGCACTAAGATTGACAGGCCTGCATAGAGTAACTCGCCGCGGTACAGGGCGCAGGGAACACCGAGTACGGAGATTGCCCCAAGAGCAATGACCTTGTCGATAAGGCTCACCGAGAGCATCCGTTCTTTTACACCGGACCACCTGTACCCGAAGTAGCTTTTGGCAATGTCGCCCGTGCTTGCGGGCAGTACAAGATTCAGGGCCGCTCCAACAAGCAGCAACGCCATCGAATCCGTAAGCCTTATGCTGTTTGTGCGATTGTCAAACAGCAATTTCCAGCGATACCCCCGCACTAACAAAGCGGGTATAAGCGACAGGATAATTACGCCCAACACCGGCCGGGATATTATGGCAAAATGCTCAAGAAGCCTTTCAAAGTCGAGGTGAAACAACAGGATGACCGCTATAGCCAGAGATACGGCCATCTGGAAGAAAAACTTTAGTTTTCGCGTTTTCTGCATATAACGTTATAGAACATTGGCTCTTGGCCGGCACTGCGTCAATCGCCCGGTTTGGCGGGGCGCTGCAGCATTTCATATCGCGACTTGAACATCTCTTTTCTTAAATCCCTTATCTGGTACGCCAAAAAGCAAAACAGAAACATGCTTAGTCCTGAAAGGACGAGGAAAATAGTGGTAATAATCAGCACAACCCTGTGGCCGATGACCTCACCTTTCAAAAAGTGAAGGAAATAAAGATACGCACCCAGAATCAAACCCGCCGCCAGTACCGCAGCACCGATTGAGCCGAAAAGCAATATCGGCGCCTCATTAAATCCGAACAGCAGGTGGCTGCGAACCAGTTTTGCCAACTTGAATTTGGACTTTCTTTTCGGCTTTCCTTTCTTTGCCTCAGCCCAACGCAGCGTCGCGCCGATTTCGCTGAAGCTGGCGCCTAACATACAGGCCTTGGATACAATCTCCAAATGAATTTCTTTGCCGTCTTCGCAAAGCGGCAAAGAACGGATAAAGTCGCCTTTATAACCCCTTGTCATACCACTGAGCATTGTAATATCCGACGAGACTGTTACGCGCAGTATTCTATTGCCCAGCCAACTCAAAAAAGCTCTCTTAAAAGGCACGTTTTCGAGTCTGCCTCCTTTGGCGTATGGAGAGGCGATAACTATATCGGCATCGGTATCCAGCAATTGACTGTAAAGCCTGGATACGATATCCTCTCCCCAGGTGAGGTCTGATTCGACTGTGACGACGTACCGGCCGCGGCAATGCGCAAAACCGGCGCGCAAGGCGTAACCCCTTCCTCTGTTTTGTTTGTAGGAGACTATTTTTATGCGCTGGTCATTTTCGGCTAACTGAGAAATGATGTTCAGCGTATTGTCGCCGCTGCCGTCATCGACAAGTATCAACTCCCACGTACCGTCGAAAGACTTCAGCGCCTCAATGAGCTTTCCGGCGCAATCGCGTATGGTCGGCTCCTCATTATACATCGGGCTGATAACGGAAAGCTGTATATCACCGCGTGAGGTTTCAGACATATCAACAAAGCTCCGCTATTGATTGTGCGTGTATTATTGTTTTTTGTATTACTAACGCATGACCCAGCGTTTGCCTTTGTAAGCAAGCTTTGCAAGTGCGCGAAGCTTTGCATCACTGCCGACGGTATATTCCAGCGCCAACGTTTTCCGCAGGTAAACTTTCACGGGATTGCCCGCCTCATCGGTTGCCGTCGGATGGTCGATAGCAACTGTTTCATTACTCAGGCCTGCTATGAACAAGGTGATGTTTTTTGCCTTCGCGTCGAAATCAGGCCAGATAATGACGATGTCCTTCGTGTTGTCGACACCCTCGAGAACCTTATTGCCGGCAAAATCGACATTCTCAAGAAAAGGGTATCGTCCCTGATGCCTGAGTTTAATCCGGTCAAAGACCGGGCCCCTTACGCCTTTTCCGGCGGGCAGTATCCGGAAAGTGTCGGTCATCAAATCGCACGCCGGATAAAAGGGTACGTCGGAACCGTTTCTGTTTGTCAGGGTTAGTATTATGTACCAATATCTGCCCGGTGCCTGCTCGCCGGGGCATTTGACACTGATCTGCTGGAGCCGGCTGAACACCACCTCGAGCGTCCAGTCGCCCGGGCGTTGCACAACCGCCGGCTCGGGATAGGCCCGAACGTCACTGGAAACGGCAATCGTAAAGAATACCAGGCTGACAAAACAGGTTCTCATCTCGGTATCACCTTTATAACTGTTGACGGATAAAGATTCTACACTAACCGTTCTGAGAAGTAAAGAGTATTTTAGGGGCAAAAGATTTTTTTACCGCCCCTTGCCCCGGCAGCTTGGTTAGGTTCTAATAATATCCGGTCAAGGGGTGAGAAGGGAACAGTTGAACGGAAAAGGACTCATGGCCAGGAAACAAAAACAACTTTTGGAGCAAATCGAAGAATTGCTCCAAGACCAGGCACAACCGGCCTCGGTCGCACTCAAAGGTTTGCTGTCTGAAAAACGCAGCAGCGATATCGCCGAAGTTGTCGAGCTTCTGGATAGCGACCAGAGACGTGCTGTTTTTGATGTGCTCGGCAAGCCGGTCTCGGCCGAAGTGCTTGAAAAGGTCGATGAAGCTACGCGAGCCGAGTTGTTTGAACTCCTGGAGGAGGATGAGCTTGCCGACCTGATTTCCGAACTCGATGCGGATGATGCCGCCGACCTTCTGGCTGAGTTGCCTGCGGCCGAGAGCGACGAGGTATTGGAACATTTGGCCGAGGCCGAGCAAATCAAGGACCTGATGAGCTACTCGGAAGACTCGGCAGGCGGGATTATGGACCCCCATGTTGTGAGTGTGTCTGAGGATGCGACGGTTGCCGAGGCGATAAATGAAATTCGCGCCGCCGAGATCGACGAGGATTTTTACAGTGTGTTCGTAGTTAACCGACTCGGGCAGTTCCTCGGCGATGTGCGTATCCGTTCCCTGATCACGGTCCCGGCCAATACCAGGATAAAGCAACTCATCGATACAGACACTATCGGCGTAAAGCTCGATACGGACCAGGAAGAGGTGCGAAACATCTTCAGCAAGAACGACCTCATTGTGGTTCCGGTTCTGGATATGAACAACAAACTGGTCGGCAGGATTACGGCTGACCGGATTATCGAGGTTGCCGAGGAAGAGGCTGCCGAGGACATGTACGTAATGGCGGGTACCGATGCCGCCGAGCTGGAGAATATTTCCGCCCTGCATGCCGCCGGTGTCAGAATGACGTGGCTTTTGCCGTGCCTGGTGGGAACAGCCGTAACCGCCGTTGTGGTGCTCCTGTTCAAAAACGTTTTTATCGAGGCCGGTCATCTCGCCATCTTCTTGACCGCTTTTGCGTTCACTCCGATGATTGCGGCAATCAGCGGCAATGCCGGGTTGCAGACCTCCGCAATCGTGGTCAGCGGCCTGGCAACGGGCGACCTGGCGGCATTGAAGATCGGCCAGGTATTTGCCAGGGAGGTAAGGGTGGCCTTGTTCGTTGCACTTGCCTGCGGAATTGCCGGTGGTCTTATCTGCACATTGCTGCCGAATCTTATAAACACCGCGGCATTGGCGGGCGACCCTGTAAATGCGGCGGTGGAGCCGGTCGAACTTGCCCAGCATCTGCGAATCGTCTTTGCCTTCGCAACGGCCATGTTTTCGGCGATAATGGTTGCCACAACGTTGGGATTGTTTCTTCCGTTTCTGTTCCGCAGAGTCGGGATAGACCCTGCTATCAGCTCCGGGCCGCTTGTAACAACGGCAAACGACTCTATCAGCGTGGCAATATACCTGGCTCTGGCCCTGCTGCTGACGCGGTGACAGGGCGACGGCCCGTTATGGCACGCAAAGCGTCGAGCTCGGGTTACTTACCGCTGGCGGAACCGCCGAATCTCGGTAAAAGACCCTGTAGCAGTAATTCGTGCCCGCCGGGGCCTCCATGAAGGTATATTCACGAGCACCGTCTCCATAGTCCACCACTCTGCGCCAGCCGCTGTCGGAAATCTCCCCGCTGACGCATTCGAAGTAGTACTCCACACCATCGCCTTTCTAATCAACGGCTGCGTCGGCCCTCATGTAGTGTCCCAAGACCGTGGATCGAGGCTGCCCGGTCCAGCCTTCAACGGCATCCGGGTCCCAATTCGCCGGTGTCACCCCTGGTATGGCGCCATCCGCATCCGGATACGGTGGCCAGTTCACCATGCCGGTTGTGGCGCAGGCCTCCTCCTCATTTGGAATCCAACTCTCGTTCAACGAACCGTCACGTACGCCCAAAAGATAGCAGTACTCTGTATCAGGGGCAAGACCGATGTCTGTGTAACACGGATCATTTTGCCAGCCGCTGTCATTGCCCCCCGGGGTAGTACAATCAAAGTAGTACTGTACCGGGATGCTACCTTCGGCATCGGTGGCTATCTGAGCGCTCATAGAGATAGAAGTACCCCCTGCTTCGTACGGTTCCTGATCCCATGCCACAGGTGATGGCGGTTCCATATCCGCACTTGCAGCAGCAGTTCTTTCCTCAGACCACTCGGTCATATACGGCTGGGGCAATTTATTGTCGCGAGTCCTGACACGATAAGTGTACTCTGTACCAGGTGTAAGGCCCTCATCCAGATACGTCGGGCTTTCTTGCCAGTCGCTGTCCGAGCCCCCGGAATTGTCGGATATTTCTTCGAAGTAATACTGGACATCCCCCTCCACCCAGTTGTCGGAAGCAACTTTTGCTGTCATGGTAATCGAGGTGGAACTATCGGAGTAGGGCTCTTGTTCCCACTGGCTTGGGTCTGGTTGGGGACCCTGGTCATCCTCTTCAAGCCAGCATTTAGCTATAGTCGTCAACTCCCGGAAGCCGACAGTATAGTCGCCAAACGTAAATCCGGAGCACCAATCCAGGCTGGGGTCATCGGACTCGCAACTCTCGTACCAGTAAAGAGTAACGACCGCTAAATCACTAAGATTGATGATGCCGTCCCCGTAGAGTCGGACAGAATCCTTGCTCTGACGAGGTGGGGCCAGGTCGCAAAGACTGCATGACTCCAGAGCCGCCCCAATCAACGGATAGTGGTAGCCCATATCGACAATCCCACTGTTGGGGTCAACGAGGTCATAGTCGTCCCGGCTATTGTTGGTACGGGTTGTATATATATGCAGGCCAATATTCTTGGCAGAGCGGCTTCCGGCATCAACACACGGGCTCTCGCTTGGCTGGCCTGAGTCGGTTTGACTCAGATAATAGTAATCCCCGTCCTCGTTCGCCACAAACAGGGGGTCGTCATTGATGTTTCCTTCGCCCCAGGTGAGTTCGCAGCCCTGGCCTTTCTGTACGCCGGTCCAACCGCCGGCGATGTCACTGTACTTAATCTCAAGCGTTGAAGGTTGTATTGCATATTCATTGCCACTGTTCAAAGTAATCTGAGCGCCGCTAACGCCCACATTGCCCCAGATAATTGAATCGATAACAGTTACGTTACTGTAATAGCTGCAGTACAAACCGCTGCCACTCCCCGGGCCGCTTGTGCCTCCGGTAACCATGTTGTCGGCAATTGTGGAGTTTGAAATCACCGGTTCGGTGTACCAGTTCGATGATACTCCGCCACCGTCGAGACCGGCGGTATTGTTTGCGAGTAAGCAGTTGCTTAGAGCTGGTGCGGAAAATACGTTCTCATCGCTGCCGGCGTAGTAGATTCCGCCGCCCGAAGCCATGGAACTGTTATTCATGAACACAGAGTCCCGAATGTCCACCGGCGATGAGAGGCTGCAGTAGCCGCCGCCCTGGCTGTATATGGGAACTAATGCGACTCCGGGATTGCACGGGTCTGTCACATATACCGGATCGAACCTGGCCGTGTTCCCGGTGAAGACTGAACCTGAAACCGTACCCGTCGTCGAAACTGTGAAAAGGCCCGCTCCGTGATAGGCCGTGTTATCGACAAAGTCGCAATCGGCTACAGTCATGTGAGAACCACCTACATACAAGGCTCCGCCCTGACACGATTCATTATCCTCAAACCTGCAGTTTGTGAATTTCGGCGCACAGCCGTCTTCGTGAGCAACCGCTCCGCCGTAGCTGACATAATAGTCATCGTTGACATTCTCGTACGGTGATTCCTCCTCCTCGCCCGGCTCGCCCTCGCCGCCCTCGCCGATGGCGGCGATTGTGTTAGGATCGGCTATATTTCCAACAAAAAGACAATCTTCAAATTTGGGATTGCTCCCGTTAGCGGCATAGACCGCACCGCCCGCCGTCTCAATATTCAGGTTTCTGTCGGGCACCGGCCAAACACCATTAAGGCCGCCGAGCGCGCCGATACCGCTGATGCCGCCGGAGCTGTAGTTGTTATCAAAGATACAGCCGGAGAATTTCGGAGAGCTGTCGTATTCGCAATATACCGCACCGCCGTAGCCGCTGTATTCCCAGTAGTCTTCATAAGCGTCGTAAGGAGTGTATTGGCCGTAGTAGGTGTATATTCCGGCCATGTAGCCTGAGTAGTAGTCAGTGTACCAATCCTCCCAGTTTATCCAACTGCTCGTATCAAACCATTCGCCCCATTTCTCCCAGTCGTAATTGTTGTAGCCCCACGAGTACCACATGAGGTATTTGTCACCGTATGTCCAGCCGTCCCACCAGTACCACCAGGCAGGGTCGTCTTCAATCGAGGGAGCGTACTCCCAGCCGCCACCTCTTCCACCGTGACCGGCCGGGTCTTCGTTGCCGGCACCACCGTTGCCGCCAATACCGCCCGCAGCATAGCAATCTGCAAAGAGGCAATCCACAAATGTCGGATTGCTGCTAAACGTGCAGTAAACGGCGCCGCCGTAACCCCGGCCGGGCCAGCCGCCGTCGCCGCCGCCTGGATGTTCCTCGCAGCCGTCGTTGCCGCCGCTGGCAGGGCCACCTGTAACCGACACGTCCTCGAACGTGCAATTCAGGACATCCGGCGAGCTGCCGTACATCGCGATTGCCCCGCCGTAAATATCGACCCCATCAACACCATCCTGTGCACAACCCTCGGGAGTTTCGGGCAATACTCCAAACCAGTTGGTATCCCTGAACTTACAGTTTCGGATGGTTGGCGAGCTGCGATACAGGAACATCCGGCCTCCTGTCAAGGTAAAACCTTCAATTGTGGCACCCGGTCCCGTATCATAAATGTAGAAATCATAGCCTCTAAGAACTACGTCGTCCGGATTCTCAGAATAGCTCGTGGTAAGAGTTATATCCTTATTATAGAGCCTGATGTCATCGTACGGACTTGCCCCGGGTGGGGCAGGGATATACTCGCCCGGCAGAATAATCACAACATCTCCGTCAACCGCGTCGTCAATAGCGTGTTGAATTGACGTGTAATGAGCCTCGTCGCCTGTGACTGTTCCGACGAACAGCGTTCTGGGCTGCTCAAACCTCACCTCGATCGTCTTTTGGTATGTTACTATAACAACATTGGTCAGTTCCTTTGACTGGTCGTTAACAGTCCCACCCGACCAGCTTGCCAAACGGTATCCCACATCCGGGTAGGCATTAATCGTTATCATTGCGCCAAGCGAAGCTTCTATTTTCAGCGGTGGCTCCCCCTCCGTGCCATAATACCTATACTCCTGTTCTCTATAAAAGGCCTGCACCCACCCATGACCGTCCGGCATGACAATTTCTATCACATACTTCGACACTTCCATTGAGTGTCCATAGTGGTAGCCGATATCAACCTTGCCCGTATCCAAAGTACCGTTGGGGTCTGGGTCGGTAGTATAAGTATTCATGCCAAGGTTGGCTGCAAGGTCGCTGCCCTCGTCAACGGCCGCACTTGAGCTCTGGTCAAGATAGTAGTCTCCGAGGGACCCCGTGACGAACACCGGGTCCTCGGTCCTAATATCATCCTCATCCAAAACACCAACACCAGGGGGATAATCATCCGGCACCAATTTAGAGAAAGTATAGCTTAGACCTGTACCGGCATCATAGTAATCACCGTTCGGATTGTCGTAGAACAGAGAATATTGCACGAGTGTGTCATCAATTATTTTCCTCTTGTAGATTGCTTTCTTGTTGCAGTTTTCGAATATTGTGTCGCTAATCTCCCACGAGGAAGTCCAGTCACTATAAATTCCGCCCCCATAACTACCGGCGGAGTTACCCTCAAATGTGCAGTTGGCGATTTGAGGTGATGTAAAGATCCGGCCCGAAATTCCACCGCCCCCGGTACCCGCACTGTTGCCGGTTATCAGGCAGTTTTTGACCTCGTGCGTGATGAGGTTGCTTCCGCCGTAGAAACTCACTCCTCCGCCGTAAGAGTAAGTGCCTTCCGCTAAATTGTCGGAAATGACACAGTCGGCGATTGTGGCACTGCTGGTTATACATGCCAAGCCGCCGCCGCAACCAGCCTCCTCGCTCACTATGGTAGTTGTAGTCGTATCCACTATTTCTTTGGCCTGGTTTTCACTTATGAATCCTCCCTTTAAAACCAAAGCCCCGTCAACGACGAACAGCCCTCCACCGCTCTGTGCCCTGTTACCCGCGAAGTAACAATCGGCGAAAGTGGCGTCGACGTCTCTCAAGGATACGGCGCCGCCCGATGCCGCCTCGTTACCGCCAAAGCTGCACCCCTCAAAGTCCAGTACCAACGGCATGCTTGAGTTTAACAGGTACACTCCAACCGCGCCGCCCTTCCTCTGTGCCCTGTTGCCGCCGAACGTACAATCTGTCACAACGGCGCTACTTTTGGAGTGGACGGCACCACCGTCGCCATGGGTGTAGTTGTTCATAAAGTCACAGTTGTCTATATTCACCTTGCAGCTACTATTAGCGTGAATCGCACCCCCTGGAGCCGTCTCAATATCGTAGTAATAATCATAATTGAAGAAATAACCCGGCATACCGTAATACAAGGAATAATCTTCTATTTGTGGGCGGCTTTGGTTCTTAATGAACAAGCCGTTAGCAATATCCAGCGTGCAGTTGCGTTCGCAATAAACCGCTCCGCCGAGCTGGTCGATAAAGTCGCAGTCCTTCAGATTGACAACATTGTTGGGCTCGGAGTACAACGCGCCACCTGTTGTGTAAATCGGAGTTTCCACATAGCCGTATACGCCTGTTTCACCAAACGCATATCGAAGTATCATATAAATATCGTACGCTTCATTTTTGAGAAACTTGCAGTTGATAAAGTTTGGATCCGAGTCGTGGCCGTAGTAGATCGCTCCACCGGCCGTAACTCCGGAGGTGGTATTGGTGCCACGCACTCCGTTAGCGGCAGGAGGATCCAGCGCGTTGCCCGGGCCGACCAGACCGCCCTGGCCGGATCTGGCCGAGGTGGCTATATTGTTTCGGAAAGTACAGTCCACAAAGGCAGGATTCGAACCGCCGTCGCAGTAGATTGCTCCACCGAAACCTTCACCTGAAGCATGGCCGCCGTTACCACCCCAGCTTTCGTTTCCGTCGTCTGGATCATCCTTTTGGCTGCCGTTGCCACCATTACCGCCGCACCCGCCTCTCGTGGTATTGTTGCTCATAATACAGTTGATTATCGCCGGATTACTTCCACCACGACTTCCACCACGACATGCGATAGCGCCGCCGTGGCCGTTTCCAAAACCGGAGCCGGCGTGTCCGCCCCACTGGCCGTCCGGCGGCTCCATTCCAGCAAAGACATAGTAACCGTTGTCGCCGTCACCACCCTGACCGCCGGTTGCGGAGCAGTTGGTGATTACACAGTTTTCGATAGTCGGGCTGCTACCGTTCTCGCATAAGATTGCACCGCCGTAACCATCACCGCTGGCGGGGGCACCAAGGCGGGCGCTATATATTGGTTCTGTCTCGCCAGGGTTAATAATATATCCGGGAAGAACCCCGCTTCCACCAACGTCACCCGGCATGAAACCGTTCTTTATGGTGATTCCCCAAATCCTGCTGTCCGGCCCTTCTCCGCTGTGGAAGTAGAACGCGCGTTTTGGAAAGAATCTGGAACCCTGACAGTCAATGACCGTCCCGGCCGCGCAATTCGGCTCATTTGGATATTCGCTCATTATGGTAATCGCCCGTCCCCCGAAGTCGATACCACAGGGGTCACTTACCGTGTACGGAGTATCCCGCCGTTGCAGAATGATTATGTCACCGTTGCTGGCCGCGTCGACCGCTTCTTCAATCGTTGCGTACTCAAGGGGTACGAGCAGGTTGTCGCTGACGTCCGGCTCAAACTCGACAATTACCGTTCTGTTCCTGCTCATGGTTACCTTGGCCGTGTTACCGCCCCACTGCGGGTCTGTATCCGCATCTTGCCAGAGCCTTACCCTGTATCCCTCATTAGGGTCAGCGGTAAGGTAAACGACCGCACCGGGGGGATAGTTGTCGTTGTAAGGCACGCTGTTCGAGTCGGCCGTAACCCTGCCTGGTCCTTCTATTACAATCTTCAGCGTGTACCAGTACTGTTCGAATTCAGCCACGACGGTTCTATCCCTGTCCATGGTTACCGTGTTGGTCAAAGCAGTGCTTCTGTCATCGTCGCTGCCGCTCCATTTGACCCGGTAACCCGGCGGAGGTGTCGGCCATATCCTCAGCGGGACCACTGTGTACTGGTCGTAGTAGTCACCGGTCGGATGATTAGGATCGATGTCGCCGCCGATGGCGCTGATTAGCCGGGTTCTCAGCTTGTACTGAGGAACCGTAAACGGCTTGTGGTGGTAACCCATATCGACCGTGCTTGCGTCGAGCCCGCTGTTGGTCATGGTGGTGTATGTGTTCATTCCGAGATTGGCGGCTAAGTCGCTTCCGGCATCGACACAGTTGCTGTCGACTAATTGCCCTCCGGCAATTTGACTCAGGAAGTAATCACCGACAAACAGCGGGTCATCCTGGATGTTACGTGCGGCCGGATTCCACCTGAACGTGTTCGGGTCGAAGTCATAGAAAACCACGTCATTGAGTCTGCAGCCGTCTGCCACCCAGACAGGCGGCCCAGACCCGATACTGTCGATTGCCGCACCAAGGTTTACGCGCGGCTTTGTTATATCAACTTTCGTATCGGTAACGGGGTCGCCCGTGTCGGTCAATGCCTCTCTGACCTCATCAGGTGTAAGGTAACGGCCCATCTTGTCCAGTGCCGCACTCTGTATGCTCGCCACAGACCCTGCCGCGAACGGACAAGCCGACGATGTCCCGTCGAAATAGGGATAATAGTCGCCGAGGTCATACCCGTCAGGACCGACAATATCAGTTGTATAAACAGGGTCAGCAGGCGCAAGAATATCCAATATTTCAGACGTGTTCGAATACTCTGTCACCTCGTCGGTTGTATCATATACCGCTCCGACGGAGATGATGCTGCCTATCGCCGCAGGGGATGAGATTCCGTCGGTTGCGTACGAGTTGCCCGAAGCGGCCAGAACAGTAATGCCGGCGGCAGTTGCGGTATTGGCCGCAATTGTGAGCGCCGGGTCATCTGCCTCGGCGTCAGCCGGGTCATTATAGACGTTAAAAGAGCCCAGACTGTTACTCATCGCCATAATCGGATTGGCCGGGTCGTCGTTTCGGTGAGTTACACACCAATCCCACGCCGCAACAAGGTCGTCATCCCAGAAAAATCCAGCATTGTCGGGGGCGGCTTTAAGAGCGTATATTTTCGCGCCCGGAGCCACTCCGCCGATGTAATCGCCGACCGTGCCTAAATCACCTGCGGCGATACCTGCACAGCACGTCCCGTGTGCCTCGCCAACGGCCATCGGGTCAGCGTCATCCTCGCCCGTATCGTAGCCGCCGATAACCTTACTGTTCGGAAATCCGCCGCCGCCGAGCCTCGGATGTCTGTAGTCAACGCCTGTATCAACTATCGCAACGGCTATACCTGAACCGTCATAGACCTGTCGCGCTCCGGTCGCATTTGCCAAAGGTATCGCCTGCGCAAGCATCTTATGCAACTGCTTGGCAGGCTCAACATGCTCTACCGCCGGGTTATTAAGAAGTTTGTTAAGTCCCCCAACTGTAATCTCTCCCGAAAAACCCGCCTGGTTATCGAAACGATGCCGCAGGGTAAACTCTGTCGAGGTAAGTGTGGACAGAACCGCATCCTGGCGGCTCCATATTTCATCTCTCAGCGCATCGATCGATTCCGGCCAGTCCCAATCGGTTGCCTGTCTCATCGCCGCCGGTTCGATGAGACTGACAATTACCTTCACTCTTTCTGCGCCGGCGTCGTATTGGTCATAAACAATCTGCGGCTCGACCAAAATCTCGCCGCCGGTTGAGCCACCGGTAAATAGGCTCGCCGGACGTGTGAAAGTAACCTCAGCCACCTCGTACGGCGGGCCGATGTCGGTGTATGTAACGTTGGCCTTGCTTATGAAGTAAATCGGCGTATCGTTCACGTCAATCCAGAAGCCGTCAACAGCGAGTTGGGCGCCGTAATCGGCGTCATTCGCCCACAGAATGCTGTCAATAACATCAACCTCGCTGTCGTAGCCGGCGTAAAGCCCTCCACCATGCGAGTTCGGGTCCGTAAGTTTGTTATCACTAATCGTGCAATTGGCAATCTGGGCTTCTACGAGAATATTGCAAGCGACGCCACCGCCGCTCGCGCCCGCGCTATTGTCGGTTATCAGACAGTTGACCAACTCAGGAGTAGCGGTTGTATTCCACCGCGTAAGGGTTCGCGGCTCGCCGCCTAAATACACACCGCCGCCGGAAACGTCAGCAAGGTTTTCCGTGACCACAGAATCTGAAACGGACCCGGCGGTTGTGAAGCAGTACAGACCTCCACCAATTCCAACTGATTCTTCGAGCGGGTCGGGGGCCTCAGGGTCCTCGGGTGCCTCAGGAGCTGCGGTTATAGAAGCGATGTTCCCCCGGATTGTGCATCCGGAGATATCGACCAGACCGTGGGTGGATAGTAAACCGCCGCCGACATACGATGAATTCTCAATGAAATCGCTGTCAGTGACGTCCACGTCTGAGCCTTTGCTGTAAATTCCACCGCCAATCGGTGCCGAATTGTTACCAATTCGGCAATTCGTAACTGTAGCCACAGCCGGCACCTCCTCCGACCAGAAGGTGTAAGTAATGAGTGGCAGACCCTCAAACGTCCCGGTAACCGTGTAAGTGTAATAGTTTACGATGCCGTCAAGACATATTCCGCCACCGTAGCCGGAATATGCCGTGCCCCCCCACTCCTCCAGCTCCGGTGCTTCTCCCGGCTCCTCCTCCTGCTCATTGCCGAGCAAACCCTCTCCATAACCATACACCGTTTCGTTGTTTCTTACGATACAGTTTGTAAACGTCGTATCAGAGGCGCCTGCACCGAAAACGCCCGAGCCGTAGCTTGGAATCTTGTAGTTGTTCCTGGGCTGTGATTGATAGTCGCTGGGAACATGGATACCTCCTACCCCGCTGACGCTTCCGTCGGCAAAATTGTCCTCGAATAAACAATCGATAAAGCTCGGCACGCTGAACGCCTCGCAATAAACACCGGCCCCACGTGCCGTACGTGTACTTGGGTGTGGCTGCGCCGGGTCGTAGCTGGTGAGTCCCCCGTAACCGCCCCATCCACCATCATCGCCGCCGTCTCCGCCATCTCCACCGTAACCGCCTATGGACCGGCAGTTTCGGATAATGCAATTTTTGAATGTCGGTATATTTCCCGCGTCGATGTATATACCCGCTCCCTCAGCCATACCCGCCAGGCCTCCCCGGCCACCGTCGCTGACCTCGTAGCCACCTTCGGCACCTGCGCCGGCGTCACCGCCGACAACAGTACAGTCTTCAACGATGCTGTCTATGATGAGAGGGCTACTGTAAAACCACTGCCAACCGTAGGGGCAACTGAAGTCGTACTGTACGCCAATAAAGATGCCGGCTCCAGCAGCGCTGCCCCCGTCACCGCCGTAACCACCGAGCGGTATATCTTCATCACCGGCCTGGCCGTCTCCGCCGTCACCGCCTCGTATGTCGAAGCCCCTGACAGTACAGTTAGCGACAGTATGATTTCCGAAGATAGATATCCCGCAGTGAGGGTAATATGACTGGTAATGTGTACCAACTCCGGTTGGCCCATACTGGAAAATTATAGGTAATCCCCCGGGGTAAAAAGTGCCGCCCGGCTGACCGGGCGTCCCGGCAAGGTCGTCTTCTATCTCGTCGCCGTCATACCCGGTTCCACCGTACACCCAGGTACTGGTCTGTATTACAAGACCGTTCAAGATGCACGTGCCCTGCTCGGTACCTATCAGGTGGAAACCACCTTCGGTTTCACCGCTGCAGTCGATGATTGTGGCCTTGGTCGGGTCGTCCCGCTCCAGGGGAAACTCTGCCGTAATCGTAATATTTTTGCCCCACACCATATAACCCGTGCCCGGATACGTGCCGGGTTCAATAACGATTATGTCGCCGTCTCTTGCGGCATCGATGGCAAGGTGAATCTCGTTATAAGCAAAATCCTTCGGCACATTCCAGGTACTCGGGAACTCTTCCTCGAAGAAGAGGTCCACGGTTTGATGGCCGTACACCGTGACCTGGTTGTCGAGGCTGTAGGATGGATAATTATCAGTGCCGACCCACTCGTAAACCCTGTAGCCCGGCTCGGGATATGCCATGAGAGTCACCGTAGTACCCGGGGTGAACTCAAGCTGCACGTCCGCAAACGGAGTAACGATGCCACATGGGTCGACAGGTGGATAAACACCGATATCCTGAGCCGAATAGTAGAGTATGCCGTTGCCGAAAACACGTAATGTTAACCAGTACTTAATCGGCGGGCCGTAGTTGAAAGGATAGTGATAACCGAAATCGGTGTTGCCGAGGTCGTAATAATTGAGAATCCTCGTCGTAATATCAAAAGGCAGACCATAATCATCCTCTAATTCCTGCAAAACGCCCGTATCACCGGCGTCAAAACACGGGCTGACCGGCGTTTGTATATCTGTCGCGCTCAGGGGCTGGCTCAGGTAATAATCCCCGAACGGGCCTGTTACCCACATCGGAGACTGGAACAGATTGTCATCCTCCACCCATGCCGGGTCCGCGTCGCATTCGAAAAGGTCAACACCCCCAAGGTCCCCGGGAACACAAGGGTCCGCAACGTGGTAAATGATACAGTGGTTGATCTCCGGATCCGATTCATTTGCAACGATACCATCCAAAGGCTCGCTGCTCTCCGAATCGATAGTATCGCTTATATTGTGCGCAACCGTGCAAAGTCTGATGACGGCATCCGAGCCGTCGAGAAGGTAAAACGCACCACCGGCTTCGGAAGAATGGTTCCGTAAGACAAGACAGTTGATAAATGCGGCGGCAGAAGCCTCACAATACACACCGCCACCAAAACCATAACTCAAAAGACCCGGAGGCGCTATACCCGCCGTGTTCCAGTGGATTTCGGTGTTCATGATTATCGGATTTGAGTTCAAACAATAGATTCCACCCCCGTTGCCGGGCTGCATCTCGCCGGCTTTATTGTAAAGGATTTTGCAGTTAGTCAGCGTGGGCCTGTCCGCCTCTTCATCGTCGATAGAGTCGGCAATCTGTTGGTACATAATAGCAACAAGCCTCGCCACAAGGGCATCGACCACATCTTCAGGATCGGGAGGCAACGGCTCCCCGTTCGGATCCGTGCCGGGATCTGTAATTTCCGCCTCAAGTTCTGTGGCGATGGCTTCAGCCTCATCTGCAAGGTCCTGATAGGTCGAGTCGTCTTCTTCCAGGCCCTCGAAACATACGCCCCCGCCGCCAAGACCGGCGGAGTTATTCTGGTTTTCTGACGTTCCTATTATGCAGTTTCTAATTATCGGCCGTGAAATGCCCCCGATGTATATAGCGCCGCCGTAATCTGCATAGCCGTTTATGATAGTAAAACCGTCAACAACGGCTGCGTTGTTTTCAACATCCGCGAATATGAAGCCCCGGTGCGGCTCAGCCGGCGAGCCGCCACAGTCGATGATACAGTTTTCAGGCCCGAACTCGCTGCGGACCGTTATCAGTTTGCCCTTAAAGTCCAGGTCCCGGTTGCCCGGCCCGGTATGAACCCCGTCCGCCACAACCACAACATCGCCGGGAGCCTCCGGAATATCAGGAATAGGCAGTGGCGTCGCTTCCGGGTCACCTACTACCACATACGGGCCATAGATGCCGGTGATAGTACAGGGATCGTCGATGGCGTCCTGTATCGTGTTGTATCCCTGGATGCCCGGCGTGCATGGGTCTGAATCCTTCGGTCCGGCGGCCCAGTCCGGTTCGCCGGTTGCTATACCGGGGTACACGTAAACAGGGTAATCGTCGGGAAGACCGATTATTTCGAATCTGACCCAGACAGCTCTCGGCCCCGTCATTGTCACCCACGCACCGTCCTGATCCACCGAATCGACACCCGCCAACCAATTGGCTTCGTACCCCGCCTCCGGAACCGGCAGCAATTGTACCTGCGTACCCTCAAGATACCCATTGTCGGGTTGCGCCGGCAGCATCTGGACCGAGCCGTGAAACAGGCCGTCTTCGCTTTGTAAATAATTAATCGTTAAAGGGTGTCTGGGAGCAGTCTCAAAAAAGACCTCGACTATCTTATCCTCGTCCATTGTCAGGTTTATGACATTTTCGTGCCAGATAATCAGGTCGCCGTCATTTACCTGGTATCCGTCAACCCGGTAGTTTGGATCGATTATAGTAACCGTAAGCGTTACCGGCTCCATGTACTCGTAGCTGCCGCGTCTGGGGATTACCGTTCCCTTGGTCGGGTCGCTCAATACCGTCAGTTCCAAATAGTCGGTGATAAATTCAACGTGTACCTCTTTATCCCCGTCCATGGTGACTGTGTTTGTAAGGTCGATTGAATCATCGTGATCGGTTCCCTGCCATTTTCTTACCGTGTAACCGGTCCAGGGTTCCGCCACCAGGTTGACTTTTTTGTAAGCATATTGCAGACCGCTGGCCGGGGTTAACGAACCCCCCACACCGTCAACAACGGTGGTCAACTGATACTCCTGTCGCAACTCGAATCCGACGGTGACTACGCTATCTGCCGTAATCGTAATCAGCTTCTCTGTTATCCCCTGAGGGTAGTACTGATTGATTATATTGAAATCATTTTCGGTTCCGGACCACCAACTGACCGCGTAACCTTCGTCCGGTATCGCATTAAGACGAACTTGCGAAAACTCATTGTACGCCGTTCCGGGCGAGGGATGACAAGGGTCAATATTTCCGTTGCCCCCGGTCACTTCTGTAACAAGGTAATACTCATTTACCGGCATAACCCGATAGTGATAACCTATGTCTAAAGAGGTGTTTTCGCCAACATTGTCCGTTCGCGTGGTGTAGGTGTATTCCGGGTCGGTGTAAAAGGGATTGGCTTGACCCGACGGGTATTTCTCCCACTGTCCCCGGTCCACACATATGCTGGTGGGCGGCAATTGTCCCGCCGTTTGCTGTCTTAGATAATAGTCTCCCAACGGCTCGGGGAGCGAAGCGCCGGCAGGGCCTGTCACAAAACGCGGGTTATTGTCATAGACAGTGTAGATATTCTTCAATTCGCCGGGAGGTACAGGCATGTGCTCAAGTTCATACTTGCCGGCATAATATGTTGCTGTATCCGCATCATAGTAATCGGCAAGGTCACTGCCAGGGTCATTGGGGTTAATGCGATTTTCAAAAAATAAACTCGTCATCACAAATACATCGCTGTCCAGGTCCTGTAGGATTTCATGTATTGCATGGTTGCTGCAGCGGGTAAATATGCAACTTAAGACATCGGGCTTCGAGTTCCAACCGCTGAATATGCCCCCGCCGTTGATATCGGCGTGGTTTTTATCGAATGTACAGTTGAATATTTTAGGTGAGGCGGGATTATTTTGTTCGCCTTCACAATCAATCGCGCCGCCGTACCCTCCGGCCCGGTTGTTGTAGAACAGGCAGTTGAAAATCTCCGGCGAGGATAGATAACACTCGATGCCGCCGCCATAGTGACTGGCATAGTTGTCATAAATGATGCAGTCGCGAATCTCCGGCGACGAATAAGTGCATTCAATTGCTCCTCCGAAGTATGCATAGCCGTTCTTGATGGTAAAGCCCCGAACAACAGAGCTTTTTGTTTCGCCGCTGTGAAAACGAAACGCGCGATGCCGCTCGGCTGGTGAGCCTCCGCAGTCGATAATGCAGTATGCCGCGCCGTATCTGCTGCGAACGGTTATTGCTTTACCCCGGAAATCTATATCCCGGTTACCCTCATCGAAAGCCACATAGACCTCGGGGACATCCGGGTCCGCCCATTCCAGACCGACGACAATCTCGTCGCCATCGGCCGTGCACGGGTCATCAATTGCATACTGAATCGCGGCGTAATCCTCGCCGGGCACGTATATCGTTTTCGCCGCCGCAAAACTCGTCAGGCCGAATAAAATTACGAGATTAACAAGAACTTTACGCGTCATGGTAACCTCCTCACAAAGTATAATGACTTTCCGCAACATTCAGGTTCCGATGAGTACACCTGCCATAAAACGTCAAGGGCATAATATCGCATTATGCCCCTGGACAGCAAAACCATTACCTTATCGGAAAATGTTTGTAGCAGGTTTACCATAATCTACCATATCTGCTGCACTAATGTCAAGTACAAAAGTTAATTGCATTGATGTTATAGGACTTTCGCCGCAGAAAACTCATGCCCCGGGTGTCCATCCTCCGTTCCGTTCCGTTGGGATGACCGTATTCTTTTGTAAAATCACTCTGAAAATCAAGCTGAGTTCTGTCAGGACCTGCCGGCGGCGAAGCGAATAGTTGACACATAAATCATGATAACCGGCGCCGGCCCTTTTTCTTGCATCTGTTGGCGAGCCTATGACGGCAATCCGAAAATTTTCGGAATAAACGCATCGAAGGTTCAGCCCTTTGCTGCCGAGTTCCAGTTGCTTATGTGCTCTTAATGCACCAGCTAATGTTAGCATAATTCCGAAAAATATGCAAGAATTATTTCGGCGATTTCGAAACATTTCGGAAAAAATCCAGAAAACCCTGCGAAGCACCGCCCCCTGACCGATGTAAGTTGTTTTTTATCAGGAGGTTATGGCCTCGAAGCGAAAAGACGTTCTGTTAGAAATTTTCACCAAAAACCAAAAAAAATCCAGCCGCTGCTAAAAAGTCTTTTCATGCTTTTAACATTTCTGGTAAAAAGAGCGGTGGTTGCACTATCTCGTCCTATCCGACAAATTTGGTGTGTCGTCATGAAGCTTGTTGTGAAAAAATCAAAGTTGACCGGCACCGTATCGATTCCGGGATCGAAATCCCACACCATCCGCGCCTTAACCATTGCTTCATTGGCTGACGGACAAAGCACAATCCGAAATCCGCTGGTTTCGGACGACACCCTTAGCGCGGTGAATTGTTATCGGGCGTTTGGTGCCCGGATAGAAACAACCAACGAAAAGATGTGGAAAGTGATTGGGACCGGCGGCCGACCATCCACCCCCGCCAAGATTATTGACGTGGGCAATTCAGGAACCACACTGCGGATTGCGGTCGGTTCGGCGGCATTGCTTGATAAAGGCGCAACCGTAACGTTCACGGGCGATGACCAGATTCGCAGCCGCCCGATAGGCCCGCTTCTGAGTTCCCTGAATGATCTGGGTGCAAAGGGTCATTCTGTCAATAACGACGGCAAACCCCCCGTGGAAATAACCGGCAAACTTGTCGGCGGCGCAACGACTATCGAGTGTGTTACCAGCCAGTATCTGTCAAGTCTTCTTCTGGCCTCGCCGCTCGCCGCCAAAGATACCCGCATCGAGGTTACTTTGCTCAACGAGCCTGACTATGTGCAGATGACGTTGGACTGGCTGGATAAGCAGGGCATCAAGTACGAAAACGACCGGATGCGGCACTTCAAGATAGCAGGCGGCCAGAAGTACAAGGCCTTTGATTGCGCGATCCCGGCTGATTTTTCCAGTGCAACGTTCTTTCTCTGCGCCGCCGCTATCGCCGGCGCCGATGTAACCCTGACAGGTCTCGACTTTGCGGACAGTCAGCCTGACAAGGCGGTCGCCGACTATCTGCGCTCGATGGGGGCCGATATCAGCATTGATAAAGACGCCGTCCGCGTGAGAGGCTCAAGGCTGACCGGCACAGTAATCGATATGAACCGGACCCCGGATGCGTTGCCGGCGATGGCTGTCGTCGCTGCATTTGCCGCCGGCACCACAAAGCTGGTCAATGTAGCCCAGGCGAGGAACAAAGAAACCGACCGCATCAGTTGCATGGCCGGTGAACTGAAAAAAATGGGAGCCGATGTTGAAGAATTGCCTGACGGGCTTATAATACATCAAAGCCGGCTTACCGCCGCCCGGCTTGACGGCAGAAGCGACCACAGAATAGTAATGGCCCTTGGTGTGGCAGGTGTGGCGGTTGAAGGTCAAACTGTTATTGATACAGCCGAGGCTATAAACGTGACGTTCCCTGATTATGTGGAATTGATGACCGCCATCGGCGCAAAAATGAAGTTGATCGATTAAACTGAATCTGATTTAAGGGGCAAAACAATGAACGCAAAAAAGTCAGGTTACTCCCTCGTGGTGGTCATACTGGTCATCATCGTCCTCGTTGTGCTTGGTATCAAGGGTACCCAAATGGCGTTTAACTCGGCCATAAAGGCCGGAGAAAAAGAGGACCAATCCGGGACACGAGCCGTTGTAAAAGGCTATGTCCAGGGCGGCGTCGAAGGTTTTCAGGCGGCAATGGCTCAGAATGAAAATGACAAAGCCCTTACCGGCGCTGTCAGAGAAGCTGACGACCAGAAAGTCAGTACGCTCTTAAAGTTCGGCGCCAATCCAAACACCCGAACTGCTTCAGGCTCCACACCCCTGCACCGAGCGGCGGCAAGAGGTCTTGTGGACATAGCGCGCATGCTTCTTGACCATGGAGCCGATGTTGACGCCGGCAATCCAAAATCCATCACTCCCCTGCATCTGGCTGCCGGTAATGGTCATGGCGACATGGTGGAACTGTTGATAGACTACGATGCAATTATCAATCCCAGAAATGACGACGGACATACACCTGTGGCAATGGCGCTGCAGGGTCTTGCAGCCGCCGACCCTGCGGACACCGACTCCCGCAAGCGATACGAAAAGACCATAGACCTGTTGCGAAGCTGGGGAGCGAAGTAATAACGGTGGTGCATTCAACTTTCAGAATTTGGCGACAGCGGCGCGATGAGATGTTTACTTTTCAGGAGATTAGAAGATGTTAGGATGTCATATTGGACGTTGTTTTGGGGTTACTGTTGCCGGCGGCTCTTACCAGGAGGGCTTGGCGAGTGTGCTCCAGGGTGTTCCGCCCGGAATGTTGATTACCGAGCAGGAAATCTACGGCGATTTGCTTTTGAGAAAGCCCGGTGCCGATGAACTGTCCAGCCCGAGAAAGGAGCCCGACCTGCCCATTATTTACTCCGGCGTAAACGCCGCTGATACCATCGAAGGCGCCGCCAACAGGAACCACACAAACGGAACACCGCTGACAATCCTTATTCCCAACCTGGACCGCCACTTCATCCACATCAAGCAGTACCAGGATACGAATCGCACTCCGCGCCCCGGCCACGCCTCATACGCTTCATTCGCCAAATACGGGCCGGATGATGATGCCATCGGGGCCGGACTTTTCAGCGGACGATACACCTGTACCATCGTCGCCGCCGGCTACATCGCAAAGAAAGTCCTCAAAAGATGCGGCATAGAAGTATTCTCCTATATCAAGGAATTAGCCGGCGTTCGATGCGGTGATATTGACCACAACAGGACGCTTGATTATACGAACGCTTACAAAAAAATGCGAAGAGACCTCGACCCGTTCTACCAGGAAATATATGTCAAAAACCGCATAACCTCCGAGATGAGGTTTCTCGAAAAGATGCGGATACTGGCTGAGATAGAACAGGAAATTGAACCTATCCGCCAAAAGACGCCCAAGATGGCGCCCGATGCGATTAGCGACCGATACGGCGTCCATCACATAGTGAACTGTCCCGATATTGACGCTGCCGGGCAAATGGTCGATGCCGCCAATAAAATCAGCGCCACGGGTGATTCATGCGGCGGTGTAGTCCAGGTCATCGTAACCGGCGTGCCCGCGGGCCTTGGTGAGCCGGTCTTCTATAAGCTCGACGGCGAATTGGGCAAGATGTTGGGCATCGGCGCCGTAAAAGGCGTGGAGGTCGGCGCCGGCTTCGCCGTCAAGGACATGACCGGCTTCGAGAGCAACGACCAGATGCACGCCGAAGACGGCAAAGTCGTCTTCGATTCAAATAACGCAGGCGGCATCACGGGCGGCCTTACCACCGGCCAGCCCATCATTGTCCGCCTCACCATCAAACCGACACCAACAATTGATAAGCCGCAAAGGACGATTGATAAATATACGCTTGAGAATAAAGATTTAGCCGCAATTACTCGACGTGACGCCACGATTGTCGGCCGAATCTGGCCCGTCGCCGAAAACTACACCGCCATGGTCATACTCGACCACCTCATGATGCACTACGGCTACCAAAACCTTAAAATCGGTGAGTCGGTGAGTGGGTGAGTGGGCGAGGGGTTTTTGTTTATTTGTCGTCCGTCTTGTTTTTGCTTGCGCGCATCTGTTTTGTCAGCATAGCGCCGTTTAACCTTCTTGTTCCATTTTGGCGATTGCCTTGGCTTCGGACTCTTCCTTCAGAATTATCGTCGGCTTTACGAGGACCAGAAGTATCTGCTTGTCTTTGACTTCGCTGCGGTTCTCAAACAGCCTGCCTAAGATTGGTATCTTGCTCAGGACCGGCACGCCGGATTGGATTTCCCTCTCAGCCGTTAGTGTCAGTCCGCCAAGCAGGACCGTTCCCTGGTCAGGAACCGTAACCCTCGTCATCAGATTGGTGTTTTGAAGGTTAGGCAACTCGAACGTCGCCCTTTCCTGCGTACCTTGCCCGGGAACGAGGCCTATCGACTCACCTGTTCCGGGAGTCAGTTCATCGTTAAGGAATGTCATTATCATCAAAAGGACATACTTCTTGTCCGCGGTGATTGTCGGGGTGATACTGAGAGTGATACCGGTCGGGATCTGACCAACCTCGCTCTCGAAATACCAGGAGGTAACCGACTGTTCCACCCCTATTTGGACTGTCTCGCTGTTAAATGTCTTATTGGATATGTAGTTACGCTGCTGCTGTACCGACAGCGAAGCGGACTCGCCGTTTAACACCATTAGTTTGGGTGCCGTGAGCACCTTGCTGTTTCCATGCATCTGGGTGGCCCTGAGCATAAAACTAACCGAAAGGTCGTCCAGCAATGACGCGTTGTCATAAGAAATACCTTCATAAATGGGGTTATCCGCATCACTTGTATCCCAAGCACCTATGGACAGCCCAAGGCTGCTTGTGTCGTCTGCGCTTCCGCTAATCGAACCAAAACTGCCCGGAACCTTCGTTGCTGTGGGCCTGACGGCCTCAAAAGATCCCTGTGAGAAGGTTATACCTCCCCCACTACTCCAGTTTCGCCCCAGACTGAAGGTAATATCAGCATCGAGGCCGATATCCTCGAGGAAGTTTTCGCCAACGAGCAGAAATCTGGTTTCGATGGCAACCTGGTCGCCCACGAGTTCTCTCAGGCGGTCTATGAGTTTTTTGATTTTCTCGTGTACGGAGGGCGTCTGCCATACGATTAGCCTGGTCCCCTGGAAGGGGTATATCTCTCCCTGGCCGCCGGCCTGATACCAGCTTTCAGGCTCAATTATTAGCTGGATAATATAGCTCAGTTGATATGCCCTCATAGTCGCCCCCATTATGCCGCCGCCCATGCCGCCGCCCATACCGCCGCCCATGCCGCCACCACCCATGCCACCCATGCCGCCACCCATGCCGCCACCCATGCCACCGCCCAT